>CESX01026968.1_pt1 | contig 54003 bp, 70 predicted proteins | sample 326941 | NCBI WGS metagenome assembly CESX01 (sample SAMEA2622357, study PRJEB7988) | marine metagenome | isolation source: saline water (ENVO:00002010), including
TCCTACCTCCTTTGCTAATTCAAGATACTTCTTGCGTTTGTGGGCATCTAATTCTTGCGCCCGTTTGATTATGTCGTCGCTGTCGGATCGTGTAACTCGGTGCTTCATCTTCCGTGTCGCGTACAAAACTGTCGTGTGACATTTGTCCGTGAACCGCCCGATGTCCGAGAGCGAATGCCCGGCCTTGTTGTGAGCAACAAAAAAGAACACGTGGCGCGGCGTGATTATTGGGGCTTGCATAGTCTTGCCAACCAATTCTCGATATCCGACCCTGTACTTCTCTGATGTTGCTTCCGCCAGCGACTTGAGTGTCACTTTGCGGCTCATCCGTTCTTCACCTTATTGTATGCTTGCTCGATGGTCTCCGAGTCTGCGCCGAAGGTGTCCGGATAATCATTTAAGTATTCGTAAACGAACTCCATCACCTGCTCCATCAGTGTCTGTGCTTTTTGATAATCCATTATGGTTTTTTCCTCCATTTCCTATTGTTTGGGTGACGCGTGTTGTATGACCGGAAGAACATCCGGATACGCAACTGGTCTAGTATTGAGTGCCGCCGCTGCGGGTAACGCCTACGGCTTTGTTTTTTGTCATGCCGCATGGCTTTGATTGACCGCCCAAAGCGGTTATACACGCGACCACGTGACAACACTGGCATCCAACCCCGACGATACGAGATTGAGTGCCACCTCGCCCCATATGCGGGTCGAGTGAATCGAAATATTCTAGCTGGCATTATTCAACTTCCTTGTGCATGTAGGCAACGAAACCTGTGTGGCCTTCGTCGCTCCACGGCGCGATGCCGAACACGTATCCAGTGCCCATTTTATTTTTCATGCGTTTGATATACATCTCCGCCAACTCTTTGGTGGTAAAGATGCGAGCGTGGAAACCTTCCTCACGCTTCAACTTGCGGCTTATTCCCGCCATAATTTTACCTCGTAAGTTTCTGATACATTGTCGTCACTAAACTTGGTCTCGCCGTTGCGAATGAGCGCGATAAGCGCATCATGAAAATCGAAGTGCGACAGCTTCCCTTGAAACTCCCGAACGAACAGGCGGAGATAGTCTTCGTAGTCTTTGTTTGCCGCCCGAAACGTGTCCACTGGTTTTCCCGTATAGTCATACGTCGTCAGCGAATAGTGTGTGTGGTGGTTGTTCATGCGTAGCTCCATTCTTTGTTTGCCTCAAACACTGCACGGGCAAACCCACGCGGCGTAGCCGAACGAATGTTCTTCGTCTTCTCGGATTTTCCGCCAAGCTTTGCGTGTTGCTGGCTGTTGCCGAACGAGTCGCACTCGACTTTTTTCTTCTCCGGCATAACAAAATGTCGTCCCGTCCACAGGCACGTCTTCTTCGAGTACGCGTCACGCGGTGCAATGTAGTCCGGCCACTTCGGATGCTGGTCGTCCTCCGGCAGATAGCCACCGAACTCGAACGGGTGGAACGAGTAGTCTGGCTTGCGCCACAGGGTGGACAGCACCGACACCGGATTCTCCACAAAGTATGGACAGCCAAAATAGTCGCCAAGCTGCCCACACATCCTTGCGTATCCTGCTGCTTTGTTCTGGAAATCCGGATCAGCCTCACGCTTCTTGGCAAACCAAGCGGCACCGGACACAGCAAGGTCAGTGCAAACTGGAAACGCCGACAAAAAAACCACCTTACTGCTATGCTCTTTCATGAGCCTTGCGAACGTCGCGGGGTCATGCAAATCCGCATGGCGGAACTGGATACCATCACGCTCGTGGTCTTCGTGCGCGATGTCATAAGCAAAGCACTCGAACCCCGCATCTCGCCACGGCTCGAGCGCAATGCCCGTCATGTCATATAAGCTAACAACCTGCATCACTCTTTGTCCTCGTAAATGCGTTGGTCGTCGTTTCCAAAATCGTGAACCAAGGGGCTTCCGGCATCGACTGGTTCCTTCAACGTCCACGCCTCGAGAACATGCGTGGCGCATACGTCGTTTTCATAGACAACGTCAAGCACGTGCTTCTCCCATCCATCACGATAATTGTTTTGCAAAAGCTCGTTCAGGTCTTCGCCCTCCGGAACTTCGATGATGTAACTGCTGACCAGTTCGGTGGTCTTGGTTACTCGGTATTGTTTAACTGTCATATTTTCCTCAATCATTGTTAATCTCCTTCAAAAACTCATGCACTTCGTCAATCGTGTATTGAAACCAATCGGTGCGGTTCTCAACCGGACAATCCTCGTCCGCGTGTTGCACCAAATCTTCCAAAAGTGATAATGCTTTCTTCAACTGGCTCATGCTTGCTCTCCCAAGAATTGTGAGAACGCACGACGCTTTGCGCGTGACCGCTCAATGGCAATGCGAGCAAGCTCGCGCTGCTGTTCAAACCAATCAGCTTCCATAGCCGCGACCCAAGAATCGAATGACTGCTGTGCCGTCTCAGCACGTGCCTCGACACCTGTAACTTGAATCTCGGTGCTTTGTTTTTTCTGTTCCATAGTCTTTCCTCCTATGATATTGTTCCCATGTTGTATGGGATTCCCATAGTATGGAGCAAACCAATGGATAATTCAAGCACTAAAGCAATGGAAAATGAAGTTATTTTGCAGGTCGAACCCAGCGAGCCAATGGTCGATGAGAACGCAGCACCGCTGACGCATGTCATCGGGAACGAATACGATATGACATGGCGCAGCGTCTGGATTCACGGCACCACTCAATCGGTTCGCCTCGTCGAAACCGGGTCCGGCATGAAAATCGAAGTGATGGCGAAACTGTAAACACTCCTATAGCTGATTCCTGTGGGAATTCATCCGCAGACAAAATTCTCGTAGGTGTTTACTGTTTACACACTGAAAAAGAGGCTTAACGTGTTGTTTTTGTTACCAGAATCTGTAAACACCCAAGTGTTTACAAGTGTTTACAAAATCTATAGGACATTGATGGCGAACTCAAATTTATTTTTAATTTCAATAACTTAATCTCAGGGAAATAAGCTATATGGACGACCCCATTGTAAACACTTCGGAGGAGACGGCTGTCGAAAAGGACACCAAATCGACCCTGACCAACCGCCAACGGGAGTTTGCCCGTAACATTGTTGAAGGCATTTACTCAAATGCGGAGTGTGCGCGACGCGCCGGATACAGCAAAGACAATGCTGTCGTGTATGCCTATAAACTTTTGAACGGGAAAGATTTCCCACTCGTTCCCCAATACATTTCCGAACTTCGGGAGGAGCGCGAACGAAAGTTTGGCGTGACCCTGATAGGCCAACTCAAACGACTGTCCGAACTGTCAGCATCGGCGGAGGAGGGTGGGCAATTCTCCGCCGCAATCAACGCGGAGAAAATCCGTTCGTCGCTGGGTGGCCTGACTGTTGACCGCCGCGAGAACCAGCACGTTCACAAATACGACGAGATGACCCGTGACCAGATTATCGCCGAACTGGGCAAGCTCCGGAGTGAGCATCCGGCGGCATTTATCGAAGGCGATTTCGAGGAGGTAAACAATGGCGACACCGGAACGAAACCTGTGGCTCAGATTGAAGGACAATCTACCGAAGGGGACGCACCACACGAGGATTGAGAATCGCGCTGGAAGCGGTATCCCTGACGTTCTAATCGCCCATTCTGGGGCTTTTTTCGTAGAATTAAAGTGCATAAAAGGACATAAGATTACCCTCAGACCTTCCCAGATTGCTTGGAACACCAGCTTTTCTAGGGGTGGAGGCATATCCTTTATCTTGGTACACCGCCCCTCGACGCGTGACCTATTTTTATTTGACGGAGGCGACGCGATGCACGTTTCAGGCACCAGCATCCAAGATTCAAGCCCCTTGTGGCAGGGTAAGGACATGAAGACTTGCGTCTTGCGGCTCTTGCGACTTGCGTCTGATCTCCAGGTCCGGAGCCCGGGGCCCCCTGGGTAGCTCGCCGTCGTCCTTGCGACTTGCGCCTTGCGCCTTGCGCCTCCCAGGAGATCCGGGGCCCGGGTACCGGGTAGCTCGCCGTCGCCGTCGCGAATCTAACTAGTGGTGTTTGTAAGAGATGTTACGGATTTCCGGATTCCAGCAAGCGCGGCAGTCCCCGCACTTGTTGCCCTGCTCCGGTGCAGGACAGATATGGCCGCTAGGCTTCTTGTTTTTGTGTACTGTTGACGTGTTATAGAATGCTTTCGGCGGCTCGCCGTCTATCATAGCAGCGGACAAACGCACTACTGCGTTGTTCGGTACCATACGGCCAGCCAATGCGTCGCGCCAAATCTTCTTTTCTTTTGTAGGAATCCAGTGAAACTTGCTCGGCGTTAGCTCGACGACTTCCAGAATCTGCTTGGCGTGTTCTACCGACTGCACGTCGCCGGAATCGAACCAGCGGAAGTATGGGGACTTCGTCCGGTTAAGTGTCTCAACCATGAGCTCAACCCATTTCGGGGACTTCATAAACTCCTGCCGCTTCTTGAGCGCGGGTTTAACATTGCTGAAAGTATAGGAACCCTTGAGCGCGTAGCAATCTGAACAAACCGAGCCCTTGAGCTTTTGTAGTTTGCCGCCGGTGATGCAATCCGTCGCCGGTGTTGATATCGAATAACCAGGCATTTTAGACGTTTTAGCTAAAATGGCTGATCCCTTAAATGTTCCTAGATTCTTTGTCATATCCTTACCCTCACATATTCCATTGGATTAGTCAAATGTTTTTGCGTCTTGCGTCCGCTCCGCGCAAGGCCCTTGCGCCTTGCGCCTTATAACCGGGGGCCTCGGCCCGGGCCGTCCCCTGGACAAAAAAAGGGGCGAGCCCGAAGACTCGCCCCGAGGAGGGACCTCGATTACTTGTTGATTCCCATTGCTTCCAGCATCTCTGCTGCACTGTCGAAGCTGCGGACTTCATAGCGAGGCTCCACAACTGGCTGCACCATCGGGAAATGGATAAGCGCGTTCACGTCTTCAAGTGACAAGGTCGGCGGTACGCTCTCTCCTGTCTCGTAGTCAATGCCGAGGACTAGGCCCTTGCCTTGTAGCGGCTGGGGATATCCCTCCAACTGAAAGAACGCTTGGTCTTCACGGAACAGGCCCTCATCGTCAATGTATATTGAATGCTTGTCGTCAATATCCACCGCGCTGAATGTTGGGTCGGGTGCCTCTTCTGTACCAATCAGGTTCCGGATTTGTGTGTAGCTTCCGCCATACTCAAAATCCACAATCATAATTGTGTTTTGCCACGGGTTAATTAAGTAAGCTTTGTTTTGCATAGTCATTGTTCCTCTCCTCTTGTTTAGAACATCGTCAATAGAACATATCCCAATGGAATAGTCAAACACTTTCTTGCGCCTTGCGCCTGCACCGGACATAGAAGATCGCGAGCCCTGGGGACGACGGGGATGAGTTAAGGCGCAAAAAAAGGGTGAGCCGAAGCCCACCCTTTCTCGTCTACCAACCGTCTACCAACTGGCTTGGTATTGAACGCTCCGCCACTCGCGCTGCTTCGTATCTTCCTGAAGCCACTCAACTGCACGGCGTAGGTCAGCAGCTTCTGCTTTCGCATCTGCTCGATACTCGTCGCGCCATTCTACGTAGTTGTCATCAGTCTCGCGCACCCCGAAGAAGAAGCCATCGGTTGGTGCAAGCTCGGCTGGGTCATCAGCCCACTTCTCCAACTTCCGCGCTATCTGCTCAAGGTCAACCGCGTCGAGCTCAATCGGCTCACAGTTATCCTCTCCGTTGGCGAAGCAGTTAACAATCCAACCGTGAAGCCAGTGATTCTTCCGCCAATACATAAGCTCCATCTCTTGAGATTGTAGCGGCATACCATCGACCAGCTTTCGCTTGTGTTCCACGAGTTTACCATCATCACCCTTTTCATAAGCGGTGTGAAATTTTCGTGCTGTTAGATACATATCTAAACCCATTGTCTCTCTCCTCTTTACTTGTGATAGACATCTACTTTATGACATATCCAATGGATAATGTCAACCCCACTTGCGCCTTGCGGCTCCGCCGCGCCAAGCCGGAGCTAACCGGGGCGAAAAAAAATCCGCCGCCGAGTGGGAGACTCGACGGCGGCGCGTCATCTTCTACACATTTACTTATCCTCCGTTCCTACTCCTCGTAAGCCATGATGCCGTCTTTATAGAACAGCACCAAGAACAGACCAGCCGCCGCAAAGCAAGTGACCGATATCCAAGTTTCATTAAGTATAGCAAACATGATTGACATGTGTGCGCTGAACAGCGCAGCTAAAAAATAGAATATTGCAAAGATGTATTTAGTCATTTCCTAACCCTCCTTTGGTTATGTCTATAATATAAGATAATATGGGATAGATTACAAGATAAAAAAATAAAAAAAATAATGAAAAACTTACTTGACTATAAGATAACATGGGATTATATATAAGACATGGTTAAGCAATAACGCTAACCAAATGAGGAAGGAAAGGAAATCTCATGATTATAGACCAACTAGCAACAGATTTGATGATGATTGAAACTCAAATCAAAGAGTTAAAAACTCGCAAGGAAGAAATCCGCAAGCAACTAATCGGTATGGTTCCTGTTTGGGAAATGAACCGCTCAGAAGATGTGCCAGCCGAATTGATTGGCGACACTCATCGGGTTGATTTCAGTCACAAGATGAATCTGGTTTACAAATCAGACTTGCTCAATGCAGCAATGACACCAGAGCAGCAAGCCATGTTCAAAGTAGAAAGCTGGCAAAAGTTTGTTCGACCAAGCCTCATTTAACTGAAAGCGTGGCGGCGCAAGCCGCCGCCGCGCACTCATTAAAAAGGATGTTATAATGTTTAAGCAAACCAAGACAAAAGAGGATAATCAAATGTCTAAATTAAAGAAACGCAATGATGTGTTTATCGTAGAAAGTAACGTGCCAGTGCCGCCCATCAGCACCGGCCCGAAATCAAGCAAATATGATTTCATGAAAGACATGACCAGCGGTCAAAGCTTTCTGGTTTCTGACACCAAATCTGCTCAACGTGTTTATGCCGCCGCCAAGAAAATGGGCGTTGGCATCCTCACGCGAAAAGTAAATGATGGCGTTCGCATCTGGCGCAAGTGAATAGTAGGCGCGGCGCAAGCCGCGTCTGCATCCGCCGCAACGCTGAATACACCAGCGCGGCGCGGCCCGGCTCTTGGGGTTACTGCTCTAGGGGTCGGGTTTTCTTTTGCGTTTGCGCCCCCGGGGCCCCCCATATATAGAGTACGAGCGAAGCGAGTACGTATGTACTATGTTAGATTGATAAATTCATTCAGAAATAATATCATTCGGCCTATGGATAAGTACGCAGCAATCCCAGATGACGTTCTTCGCAAGAAGCTCATGTTGGAAGAAACCCTTCGTGGGATAGAGCGGCGGGATCAGGCACAAAATCATTTCATGCCGTTTGCCCACCACGTCTACGACAACTTTATTGAGGGGAACCATCACCGTATTATTGCGGAGAAGCTCGAACGTGTGGCGCGGGGGGAACTAAAACGCCTCATCGTCAACATGCCACCCCGTCATTCCAAATCTGAACTAGCGTCATATTTGATGCCTGCTTGGTTTTTGGGAAGGAACCCCAAACTCAAAATCATTCAGGCAACCATGAATACCGAGTTGGCTACCCGCTTTGGCCGTAAGGTGCGTGACTTGATCGATGATCCTATGTATCGAGAAATCTTTCCCGAGATCACGCTGAAGGCGGACAGCCAAGCTGCTGGTCGGTGGGAAACTAACAAGGGCGGTGAATACTTTGCTGCCGGTGTCGGCGCGGCGATGACTGGTCGCGGTGCTGACTTGCTTATCATCGATGACCCGCACTCGGAACAAGATGCTTTGTCGTCTACTGCGTATGACAATACGTATGAGTGGTATACCTCGGGTCCCCGACAACGTCTCCAGCCGGGGGGAACCATCATCATTGTGCAAACCCGTTGGTCAAAGAAAGACCTGACGGGCCGGTTACTGAATGAACAGGCAAAAGACCAGCTTGCTGATCAGTGGGAGGTGGTAGAATTTCCAGCAATCCTCCCGTCTGATAAACCGCTTTGGCCTGAGTTCTGGAAAAAAGAAGAACTACTGGGCGTGAAAGCTTCCCTGTCACCGGTTAAGTGGAACGCGCAGTGGCAGCAAAACCCGACTTCCGATGACGTGGCGTTGGTAAAACGTGAATGGTGGCGTGAATGGGAGAAGGAAAATGTCCCGAGGCTTAAATATATCTTACAATCGTACGACACCGCGTTTTCGAAAAAAGAGACCGCTGACTACACGGCGATCACAACGTGGGGTGTTTTCGACCCCGAGGAAGATGGTACAGACCACATCATCCTCCTCGACGCGAGGAAGGGAAGGTACAATTTTCCTGAACTCAAAGAGGAGGCGTTTGAGCAATATGAATACTGGGAACCGGATATGGTACTTATTGAGGCAAAGGCCAGCGGAATGCCTCTCGCAGACGAGCTCATGCGTATTAACATCCCGGTGTCCACATATAGTCCCGGTCGCCGAAAAAGAGGGGGCGGGGTCGATAAAACTACCCGTATGCACATGGTTGCGCCTCTTTTCGAGGCGGGGCGCGTTTGGGCTCCTGACGAAAAATTCTCTGAAGAGGTCATTGAGGAAGTAGCTTCATTTCCGAATGGCGAACATGATGACTTTTGTGATAGTATGACAATGGCTCTGATCCGGTTCCGCGAGGGTGGCCTTGTGTCTCTGGAAGAAGAGGAAGATGAGATTTATACCCCTCATATGAACAGGCGGCGTGAGTATTATTAATGTCTAATCAAGATCCCATGTTTCAAGGAGTGGCGACCTTCCGCCTTGATCCGCTTCAGGACAGACTAGAACCACGTCAGTCCACTGCTTTGGAAGACGCTGGCGTTGCTTTGATCGAGCAACTTGTAGCTGAAGGTATGGATCCGTTTACGGCTCGTGAAGTGGCTCGTCAACAGGGTCTTACAATGCTCGAGAACCAACCCTTGATCCGTCCGGCTGATCTTGCAGCTTCAGGTGGCACGGCCCTAGCTCTTGGTGACTACGAACAAGATCCAGGTTTCCTGACTGGTGCTGGGGTCGGTGCAAGTATCTTGGGACTGGGTGCTCCTTTCCGTATAGCTAGTCGCGGTATTAAAAAAGCGGGTTCTGCTATTTCGCGTGGTCTCGGGTCCCTTATGCCAAAATCTGATTTTTCGAAAGCTTTGGAGGATGCCACCACAACCACGTTGCAAGAACCTGTATTATCGGATTCGGCTAGAGAGGCTGTGGTTGCTGCTCGCGCTGAGCGTGGTTCGGGAAGTCGTGGCCGTGCGGAATTTGCTGAAGAGTCTTTTCTGAGCCACTCTCATGGTGACGGTTCTGATTTAGCTGATTTGGTTGGCGGTGAGCAGACAGGTGCGTTTACCAGATACAAGTCCAAGCTTCGTAATGCTTTGTTCAACGAAGACTCGTTTCTTATGGGTGGTGGCGACAAGATTAAGGTTGATAAGCCGATTAATTCGAACAGGGTTCGCAACTCCCTCAAACGCATGGGTGTGTCTGATAACGAAATCCAAGTTACAGGTATCGAGGATCTACTGAAGCAAAACAAGCAAGTCAGTCTCAAGCAGCTTCGTGAGGCATCCGAGAAGTTCACACCTCGGATCTCGGTTGTTCGTTCTGCTGACAGTGCTGAAGAGATGGAGTTCAAGACCTACCAGCGGTGGACACATATGCCGCGTGATACGAGCAAGGCTACTTCTGAATATAACGTTGTTGATTACGAAGAGATGCTGGTTAACGACAACCGCCCGGGTCTAGGTGGTTTTAACGGTGGCTCGACTCACTATGGTGGCGTAAAAACTGCTGGTGGGACTGAGGGTATGTTGGATCAGCAGGGTCACTTCCGTGGTTCTGTTTTGACTGAGTTTGAAGACCCGACGATGAATGAATTGTTTCCGGACGGTGCATTTTTGTCTGAAGAGATTCAAACTGATTTTGATTTCAACCTTCGTGATCTTGAGGGTCAGGCAGTTGCTGCCCAGCAAAATTTAAGCCGTCAACAAAATTTGGGGCGTGGGCGTATTGCTGATATGAACGAGTTGTTTATTGACAACGACGTTACCATGAACGATCTGGCGCAGTATCTGCCTGTTGAGTTCGAGCCGGGTGCGGATGATTTTGCTGATGCTGCTCGCCTTGCGTTGTTTCGCCGTTTTAGGTTCGCCGGTGCAGCCCAGCCAGTATTATTTGAAGATCCTTCCGACATGGACCGAGACATGATGGAAATTTTGGATCGTGCGGTTGACTATGTGCAGTCTGACAGGAGCGTTGACTCTGTGGCTTATAGCAACTTGGTTCAAACATTAAGAGATACGGACGACTACGGAGATGACGAGATCAACTCGTATATCCGTCAGTTGAACAGAGCTCCTGAAGTCAGCGCCAAGGTCAAAGCTTTTAGGGATAAGACATTTAATATCATCGACTCTCAGGTTAACATTGAAGCTGCACAGTCTCGTTTGGATAACACTGGTAGGGTCATTGAGATGACACCAGAGAAGACGCGTATTTTTGATGAGGGGAGTGCAGAAAGACTGCGAGGCTTGAAGCCTCTGGATGATGCGCTGGCTACAGCTCGTTCTTTCGCTAGTGATGCTAGGCGAAAAGTAAGTGTTCTTGCCGAAGACTTGGAGAGTGCAACCGCCATAGAGTCTGGCCTAGAGGAAGAAGCTCAGGCTCTGTTGAATCGTTCTGAGGAGTCAGGTCTTCCTGTCGATCAGCTAGGCTTGAGCGCTGTGGAGAAAGAAACAAACAGAATAACGGTTAGTAACTATGAACTGGCTCGCAAAAAAGCAAACACTGCGGCACGTGGCTTGTCCAAAGCACGGAAGGAACTTGAGCCTTTAACTAAAAAAGTTCAAGAAGCACAGAAAGCAATAGATCAGTACGAAATTGACTTCGCGGCGGATAACCCAGAGTTTGCAGCTTTGAGGAACAAGCAAAAAGTACCCCAGTTTGTTTTCGAAGATGAAGCTGATTTTGTGCGCTTTGTTGTGGACTCCATGATTGAGCGGTCTCGTGCTCGTGGTCTAAGCGGCGTTATTTTCCCTGACTGGCGTGATATTCGTGATCTTCGTTTCAGGGCTCCTGACTCCAACACTCCGGAAGTTGAAGTGGAAGCATACAAAAAAGCCAGTAACAAGTTCCGAGCTATGTATAACAACACTATTAAGAAGCGTTTGAACGAACATAAATCGATGAACCCCGGTTCTCGTGTTGTTACGGATCTTCCGATCAATTCAACAAATTCAGAGTTACCGGCATCTAGAAGAAAAGCTGCAGAATATTTCAACGAGAGCGACGAGCCTCGCAAGCCGTTCGGATTTTCATTTGCTCGCGCACGTGGTAACCGTGCGGAGATACCACCAGCGTCCTTTGCGAAAGGTGGCTTGGTCATGAAAGGCATTGGCTCTATGGGTAAAGAGGTGTTATAAGTAGTTATGTCACAAACAGGAAATCCTTTTGGTGGTCAGATTGAGGAAGCGATGGGTGCCGGTGGCCCCGCGCTAGATCCTGCTACCGAAGCACTGATTGAAATCGAGGGCCAAGTCCCCGGTATCACCGACGAAGCTATGGAAGACTTGGTTCTTCAGATGAACGAAGACGGCTCTGCCGAGTTCATGGAAGATCCAACAGAGGTCTTGGCGGAAGAGTACAGCCACACGGCTAACCTCGCCGAAATCCTAGACGACAGTATTTTGGGGGAGCTTTCCTCGGAGCTTGGTAGTTCGTTTGAGGACGACCTTGAGTCGAGGTCAGAGTGGGAGGAAGCCTTAACAAAAGGTCTCGGCCTACTGGGTATCAACTATGAAGATCGTGACGAGCCGTTCGCCGGGGCAACCGGAGTCACACACCCTCTAATCTCAGAGTCGGTGACCCAGTTTCAAGCACAAGCATACAAGGAAATGTTACCAGCGGGTGGTCCTGTACGGACTGTCTGCATTGGCAACGAGACTCCTGAAGTTATGCAGCAGGCGCAGCGCGTCGAGCAGTTTATGAATTATCAAATTACGGAAGTGATGGAAGAGTATGATCCGGATATGGATCAGATGTTGTTCCATCTGCCGCTCAGTGGTTCAACGTTCAAAAAAGTTTACTTCGACATGGCGCGTCAACGCCCTGTGGCTAAGTTTGTTCCAGCCGAGGATGTAGTTGTTCCATACTACGCTACGGACATTCGAACAGCCGAGCGAATCACACACGTGATGAGCATGTCGGACAATGACATTGTCAAAATGCAGTTGGCTACCATTTACCGCGACGTGGATCTTGTATCTGCTGGTCATAGCGAAGATAGCGACCTGCAAGATAAAAAAGACCAGTTGCAAGGCGTACGTCCTTCAGCAACCGGCGATGATGTTTACACCATTCTGGAAATTCAGACATACCTAGACTTGGAAGGGTTTGAGGACACGGACATGGACGGCGAACCTACGGGACTGAAACTTCCGTACGTTGTCACAATGGAAAAGGATAGCGGCACTATCCTATCTGTTGTCCGTAACTGGGACGAAGAAGATCCGCAGCGCAAGCCGATGCAGACCTTTGTCCACTACAAGTTCCTGCCGGGTTTGGGTTTCTATGGATTCGGTCTCATCCATATGATTGGAGGACTCTCCCGTGCCGCTACATCGATTCTGCGTCAGCTAATCGATGCGGGAACGCTGTCCAACCTCCCGGCAGGATTCAAGGCACGTGGCGTTCGGATTCGTAATGATGACGAGCCGCTCAATCCGGGCGAGTTCCGTGATATCGATGCTCCGGGCGGGGATCTGCGTAACGCTATTGTCCCGCTGCCATATAAAGAACCGTCGGGTACGTTGGGTCAACTGCTCGGCGTGATTGTTGACAGTGGTCGCCGCTATGCAGCGATTGCAGATAACGCCGTTGGCGATGTGAACACCCAAGCTCCGGTAGGCACGACTGTTGCTCTACTGGAGCGCGGGTCTCGCGTGATGAGTGCGATCCACAAACGGATGCACTACGCACAGCGTCAAGAGTTCCGTCTGCTGGCTAGTATCATTGCTGATACTGTCGATGCGTATCCGTATGCCACATCTGTCGGCGCGGAGATTCTGCAATCTGACTTTGATGGTCGTGTAGATGTGATGCCGGTCTCTGACCCGAACATCTTCTCAATGGCACAGCGTTTGAGCTTGGCACAAACTCAGCTTCAAATGGCACAAAGCAATCCGGAAATCCACAATCTTCAGGAAGCTTACCGCCGTATGTACGAAGCTTTGGAAGTTAAAAACATCGAAGCATTGTTGCCAGCACCGCCTCAACCGCAGCCGGTTGACCCAGCTATGGAACAGGCGTTGGTTTTGGATGGTAAGCCTATTCAAGCATTCCCCGGCCAGAATCACATGGCTCATATTCAATCGCACATTACATTCATCCAATCTCCGATGATACAAGGCGCACCCAACTTGCTTGGCCCGTTGATGGCAAATATTCAGCAGCGTATCGGTTTCTTGGCTCGTGAAGAGGTTGCTGGTCAAGCAGCCCAGACAGGACAGATGATGCCGCCGGAAATGATGGAGGCAATGGTCGCTCAACGTGTTGCAGAATTGTCACAGCAGATTATTCCGTCTTTTGCCCCGCAGCAACAAGATCCGTTGGTCGGTATCCGACAAGCCGAAGTACAGTTGCAAGCGCAGGATCAACAGCGTAAGATGGCAAAAGATCAAGTGGACGCAATGCTGGAGCAGGCTCGCCTTGACCAGCAGTCAGATCTTGCTCAACAGCGTTTGGCAGCAACAATGAATATTGCTGAAGAACGCAACGCCGTTAACCGCGAGCGCATCGAAACGCAAGAAGATATCGCTGTCATGCGTGAGATGAACAAAAAGCGTAGTTAACAGAAAAATCCGCTCGGGAGGAGCGAAATTCACTAGTTGCACGAAAGGAATAGGTGTAGCATGAGCTTCGTTTCAATCAAATTTGAGGATGAAGGAGTGGGTTACGGTATGTCCGAGTTAAAAGATTACGAACTTCCATTACAGTTTAGGCAAGTCAGCCCTTGGGCGGGACGTTGGAATGAGTATTTCCAACAAGCTCGTCGTAAGGCAGAACAGAATGTGAAAACTGTCGAACAGGCAGTAAATGAAGAGGAACAACGCTAGGATTATATCATGCTCAAACAGGTCACGATTATTTTGATACTGGGGTCAGTCGTTGCCGGTTGCGGTTATAGTAGGAACATTCCGAAAAGCTGGAGACCGGAGACTGTTGAGGAGCAAGCATTGAAGTGGGCGGTCAAACTGTGTCATCAGTTTGGCTACCAAGAAGAGACCGACGAGCGGCGCACGTGCATTGCTCGTAGATACGATCAATATATCATGGAGCACAACTGATGCTTGGAAATATCTTAGGAGCGGTTACTGGGATTGGTAAAACATATCTAGAAGGTCGCCAGAAAAAGTCAGAACTGAAGCACAGGCTTGAGGAAGCCAAAGTTGCCGCTCAAGTAAAAAAGCTTGAGCAGGATGGCGGCTGGGAAGAAAAGGCAATGGACGCTTCCGCAGATTCTTGGAAAGATGAAGCGTGGACGATTTGTTTTATCGGGATCATAGTCGCCAGCTTTGTGCCTGCTGCACAACCATACATGCAGTCTGGGTTTGACTTCCTCCGCACCGCACCGGAGTGGATTCAGTGGGGCATCCTTGCATCCATTGGTGCTTCGTTTGGTCTGAAGTCTATTGGTAAGTTGAAAAACTAATGGCTAAAAGGATAAAAGAAAAAGTCGTCATCGAGCCGGTGGCGAAGCGGACCTCTATAGGTATGTCTGTGCGTAGCCGTCCCAAAAACAAAAACAATACCTTTAAGCGTTATCGAGGTCAGGGTCGCCCGTGATTTTTTCGCGCAAGAAAAAACCGAAGTTGATTTTTAGGAACAACTTCGAGGTTAGCCCTGAGATTGCTCCGAGATATCTTTCCCAAGACAAGCCTTCTTGGTTTTCGAACATGCCCAAGTGGGTAGAAGGTATGCTCCCACCAACGCCTCGGCATTTTGCTGAAAACGACAAGCATGTAGCTTCGGGAACAATCAGACGTTGTCCCGCCTTTAGTCTTTTCTTTCGACGGACAATCTTAATACCTTCGTGGACAGATGTCGCTGTCACGTATTACGCCGACGGAAATTTCTTGGCGCAAGTTCCTCACTACTGGGGTCCGGATGGCGGCGGTATTGATAATCATGGTCATCAGCAGCACCCCAGAGCCTTCGAAGAATACGACAACCTGAAGCTTACAGACTATTGGAAGCTGGAGGGGACAAAAGGCTTAGATATTATGATAGTTCCGGTCATGCCGCCGAACCCCGACTGGGAAGCAGCATTGGGTGCGTGGGAACCGTACGCAGAGAAACAGCAAACATTTAACATCAATCTTTGGTTAAAGAAGCCCCCGCTCGGCCATGAGCGAGAGTTTATGATAAAGCGTGGTGAGCCCCTTTGCTATGTCGTGCCGTTGAGCGACACACTGCCCGAGATAGAGGTAAAGGTAGAACAAGACCAAGCTTACTGGCGGCGCATAGCTTTTGGCCGTGAATTTGACAAGACTGCAGAGTACCTAAAACACAAGACAAAGCTAAAACGGTAGGGTATACTGAAGCAAATCACAGGAGACGATTATGGCTAAAAAGCTTACAGAGAAACAGAAAAAGATCGACATGAACAATGACGGTGTCATTGACGATAAAGATTTTGCGATACTCAATCGCGACGAAACCGGTAGCGATACTATGACACCGATTGAAGAACCGGTTAAAAAAGCTGGTGGCGGCATGATTCAAAAATACCGCTATGGTGGCGAAGTCGAAGGCTACATGGGCGGTGGCGAGGTAGTTAAAGGTAAGAAGTGTCCGCATCGTGGCACTGTAAGAGGCACCGGCGCAGCTATTCGCGGTGTGAAGTTTATAGGAGTAAGGTAATGGAAACGCTTATTGCTTGGATTACAGGTATCATCGCAGCAGCTTCGGCTATTGCAAATGTAACACCGTCAATGCGCGACAACGAGATTCTTGCCAAGATTGACGACTTCGTGCAAAAGCTTGCACTGAACCTGAAGAGATAGTGTCATGGCTAAAGGTGTAAATCATTATTTTCGTGACGGCACTCGCCACAAAGGCGGTATGCACAAGATGCCGAATGGTCAGGTCCACAGCGGTGCTCGTCATACAGCCAGCAGCAAGAGACTGTTTCACTTTTCCGAGTTATCGGACAAAGCTAAAAAGAAGGCTCGAAAACGAGCGTGATAATGAGAGTAAAAAGTATCAACAACGAAAACAAACTCCGAATGACTGAGGAGTATAACCACAGTCTGTCTACAGATTCAGAGGCCATCGATGGCACCTGTTCTGCCTTAAACATGTCCAGTCGCATTCTCGACTGCTTGGGTACCGACTCCGATAACGTCGGTTTTTGTGAAACGCACCGCTTTGTGTGCGAAGCCGAAAAGACATGTGACTCATGGGTAGCAGGTGGTCCGTTGACCGACGAAAACTTTGCTAGTCATGGGGACGTTCTTTGAGAATACTAGAATTTCTATCCAAATATAAACGCAATCTAGAGACCCGCATCGATGATATATCGGTAGCGGTTACAAGCGGTTCTGTTTCTGACATGGAACAGTACAGGGCGATGGTGGGCGAGATCCAGGGTCTTTCGTTTGCTGTCGAAGAGATTTCGACTCTGCTTAGAAAATATGACGAGGAAGACAATGAGTAGTGGATTGATTCTGCCTGACTACGTAAAGGTTCAGGAAGAAGCGGCTCAACGTGCTGCCGAAGAAGACGCAATGGCCCGTGTGCCGCAGCCTACTGGCTGGCGACTTCTTGTAATGCCGTACAAAGGCCGAGAAAAAACTCACGGGGGTGTTTACATTCCTGACGAGACCAAAGACCGCGAAGCACTGGCAACAGTTGTTGCTTACGTGGTCAAACTAGGACCTCTGGCGTACAAGGACCCCGATAAGTTCGGCGATGCTTGTGAGCCTTGGTGCAAGGAAGGCGACTGGATTTGTATCGGACGATACGCTGGTTCGCGCTTCAAGTTGGACGGCGGGGAGGTTCGCATTATCAATGATGACGAAGTTATCGCCACTATTATGAACCCTGAAGACGTAGTGCTATAGGAGACTAAGATGCAAGAAGATCAGGAAGAGCACATCATCGAGCTAGAGGACGAGAACGCGTCTGAAGAGGTTGATGTTGTAGAAGAGCAGGAAGAGGCACCGGCAGAGCAGGCAGAAGAGCCAGCCGAGCAGGAAGCTTCCGCTGAACCAGAACAGGCAGAAAGTGCGACGGAAGAAAAAAGCCAAGATGAACTCGCCGAGTATTCGGAGAGTGTCCAACGCCGTATTCGTAAACTGACTGCAAAGTTCCGTGAAGAAGAACGCCAACGCGAAGCTGCTCTGCAATACGCAGAAGCTGTTAAAAAGCAAAACGAAGAGTTGCAAGGCCAGCTTCGTAGCCGTGAAGCTTCGTATGTTGACGAGCTAGGTGGTCGCCTAGACCGTGAGTTGGACGCAGCTAAGACAAAGCTCAAGGCAGCTATCGAAGCCGACGATGCTGACGGTATCTTTGAAGCGCAGCAAATGGTGAGCCGTGTCACCATCGAGCAGGACAAACATGCTGATGCTAAGTTGCGCGTGGAGCGTGAGCCGGAGGAGTATCAAACTCCGCAGGTTCCGCAGCAGCAAATGCAACCTCAAGCTCCTGAACCGGACTTGAAGGCACAAGCTTGGGCTGACCGTAACGAATGGTTTGGTAACGACGACACCATGACTTATGCAGCTTTTGGCATCCATCGTAGACTTGTTGAGGAAGAAGGGTTTGACCCAACTTCTGATGAGTATTATACTGAGCTAGATAAACGTATTCGAGGTGATTTCCCACAAAAGTTTGGACAACCTGCCCAAACTCAACAGGAAGAACCGAAGAAAGCCGCAAAACCCAGAGTCGCCTCTGCTGAGTCCACGGCCTCACGTTCATCAAATAAGGGGCGCAGAACAGTCAAGCTTTCACCTTCACAGGTGGCGATTGCTAAAAAACTTGGCGTTCCGCTCGAAGAGTACGCAAAGTTTGTAAAGGAGTAAGACAATGACTGATTCTAAAAAACGTACACCTCGTGAAACGCAGACACGAGAAAAAACTGCGCGTCGGAAGCCTTGGGCTCCGCCCAGCACGTTAGATGCACCGCCTGCACCGCATGGCTATATTCACCGTTGGGTTCGCACTGCGATCCGTGGTGAGGATGACCAGAACAACGTTTACTCTCGTATGAGAGAAGGTTGGGAGCCGGTACGAGCGGATGAGTTTCCTGGAACTGAGTTCCCAGTTATCTCAGACGGAAAACATGCTGGGGTTATTGGAAGTGGCGGGTTAATGCTTTGCCGCATTCCAGAAGAGACGGTAGAAGAACGAACTGAATATTATCGGGACCAGACCCGCAATCAAATGAAGGCCGTCGATGAAAACCTGATGAGGGAACAACATCCCTCGATGCCTATCACTAGCGATAGGCAAAGTCGTGTAACTTTTGGTGGCGAAAAAGACTGACCACCAAGTAACTATGGAGAAAGACAATGGCTAATTCCAATGTCAAGTTCGGCCTCAAGCCGATCGGCGTAGTAGGCGGCGTAGCCGGTACTACGGGCGCAACTCCGTATTTTATCAAGTCAGACGCGTCTGCAATGTTTCAGGGTTCACCGGTTATTGCTACTAACGATGGTACCATTGCCATCACTGGTTCCGCTACTGGTGACACTTACAAGCATATAGGCGTTTTTGCTGGCTGCGAATACGTAGATGCCACAACTGGCGAGAAAAAGTTCTCAAACTACTGGCCTGGTTCAGGTTCAGCAAGCACAGACTTCGACATCGTCGGTTTTGTGTATGACAATCCGTTCCAACGTTTTGTTATTTGCACAGATGCAACGTTCACTAACAAAGCCACTGCCCGTGCAGCTATCTTTGAAAGTGCAGCGATGATCACCGCGAACGCTGGTAACACCACAACAGGTCTTTCCAACGCTCAACTGGACACAACAACCCCTGACGCGTCGGACCTTTCGTTCCCGCTGAAAATTGTTGGCATCCAAGACGACGTTGAAAACCAAGACTACACTGCTGCTGGTTTGCCGGTTATTGTAATCTTTAATAACCACGCACTGCTTGACGGCTCGTCCGAAGCAGTAGTGTCGTAAGGAGTGTAGAATAATGGCTATTTCTCGCGCACAACTCGCAAAAGAACTCGAGCCGGGCCTCAACGCTCTGTTCGGCATGGAATATGGACGCTACGAAGGGCAACACGCTGAAATCTTCGACACGGAATCTTCTGACCGTGCATTCGAAGAAGAAGTAATGTTGTCGGGCTTCGGTGCTGCTCCCACCAAATCTGAAGGTGGAAGCGTATCGTATGATGACGCACAAGAGGCATACACCTCGCGTTACAACCACGAAACGGTAGCTGCTGCTTTCTCAATCACTGAGGAAGCTGTAGAAGACAATCTTTATGATCGTCTGGCTGCTCGTTACACTCGTGCGTTGGCCCGTTCGATGGCACACACTAAGCAAGTTAAAGCTGCTTCTGTCCTTAACAACGCTTTTGATAGCACTGTTAAAGGCGGCGACGGCAAAGAACTTTGCGCCACTGACCACCCGCTTACCAATGGCGGCACGTTCTCTAATGAGCCTTCAGTGGCCGCTGACTTGAACGAAACGTCTTTGGAAAACGCTTTGATCAGCATCGCCGGTTACACCGACGAACGTGGTTTGATCATTGCCCTTCGCGGTACGAAGTTGATCATCCCGCGTCAACTTCAGTTCGTTGCTACTCGTTTGCTGGAATCGGAACTTCGTGTTGCGACTGGTGATAACGACATCAACGCCATCCGTCAGATGGGTCTGCTTCCTGAAGGTTATGTAGTCAATGACTACCTGACCGACTCGGATGCGTTCTTTATCAAAACCGATGCTCCGAATGGCTTCAAGCACTTCGAGCGTTTGGCTCTGTCAACTCAAATGGAACCTGATTTCGATACAGGTAACATGCGTTACAAAGCCCGTGAGCGTTACAGCTTCGGTTTCTCTGACCCTCGTTGCGTGTTCGGTTCTCCGGGCGCATAAGGTTAGGCTTACGCAAGTCTGGAAGGGGCGGGGTAATTCCCGCCCTTTCTTTTTATCGATGCTTGGGTTAAAATGTAGCCGTACAATTTATTAAGGAAAAGACTATGTCCACAGCAGATGTAAAATCAGCCATCGCGTCAGCAGACGGTCAGATGGTCAGCGGCCCAGCCCGACTGAAAGGCGTTTACATGGTTGCCAACTCTAGTGCAGCTAATCACGTCAAGTTTCATAACGGCACCAGTGCTTCTGATCCTGTTCTCGTAGAGCTAGACACGGCTCATGCTACCGTAGCAGAGCTCACTGTTCCCGGAACCGGAGTGTTGTTTAACGGTGGTATCTATGTCGATACCGGTGACGCTGCAACCGTCACCATTTTCTACGGATAAGACTATGGCTATCACTCATCGAGGCGAGAGGTTCTCTGGTTACAATAAACCAAAGAGAACACCGGGCAAAAAGAAGAAGTTTGCCGTCCTCGCTAAAGAGGGTGATAAAGTTCGTTTGGTTAGGTTTGGCGATCCAAACATGAAAATCAAAAAGAACATACCTGCTAGGCGTAAATCATTTCGTGCTCGGCACAAATGTGACCAGAAAAAATCCAAGCTAACGGCAGGATACTGGTCCTGTAAGAAATGGTAGTGTTATGAAAGAAGCTTTTCAACACGCAGTAGCTGCACTCGTAGTCACCGGAGTAGGGTGGCTTTGCTACACTCTTGTGGCTGTCGACAAACGAACAGCCGTTATAGAAATTAAGGTTGAGAAGAACTCAGAGCTTCTTCACTCAATGATAAACAAGGAGGCACGTCTACATGGCAATAAGTCGAGGCCAGATGGCAAAACAGATCAACAAGCCGCCAATGAAGAAGAAGTCCCGCTCCGCAAGGCGGCGTGGCCCCCAGAGTCGTCGTTTACGGAGCTAAGATAATGCCCAAAGATGCTTGTTACAGAAAAGTAAAAGCTAGGTACAAGGTTTTCCCGAGTGCTTACGCTAGTGGTGCAATCGCCAAGTGCCGTAAAGTTGGCGCAAAGAACTGGGGCAACAAAACTCAGAAAAAAGCCAAAGGTGGTTTGGTCAAAAAGAAGTATTCAAACGGTCAGGCTTATAAGTATCGTACTACAAGGATGTACTGATGAAGCATCGCTGGTTCTGGCACAGTCGCTTCATAAATGTTATCGTCACTTGGAACTCTAAGTTAGGCGATTTTTTATGGAGAAAACGGTATGGCCGTTCGAAAGACTAAAAAGGGTGCAGCACTAAAACGCTGGTTCAAAGAAGAGTGGAAGGACGTTCGCACCGGTAAGCCTTGTGGCCGCAAAAAAGGTGAAAAGCGCGGGACTCCATACTGTCGCCCGTCCAAACGTGTATCTAAAAAAACGCCAAAGACTTCCAAGGAGATGACTGCTGCGGAGAAACGTAGTAGAATAGCTCAGAAGAAACGCCTCGGTCAGCCTGCTGGTAAGCCTCGCCGAGTTAAGGCACTGAAGAGAAGGAAGAAGTAGATGGCTACGTCAGGTTCACGTGATTTCACGCTTGATGTTGGAGAGATTGTCGAAGAAGCCTTCGAGCGGTGCGGCATGGAAGTTCGCACTGGCTACGATGCACGTACGGCTCGTCGTTCTCTGAACCTTATGTTTGCTGATTGGGCAAACCGTGGTGTCAATCTTTGGACAGTAAAAAGCGGCACCATCAACATGGTTTCAGGTCAGTCGGAATACACACTAACGGCTGACGTTGTAGATATTCTTGAAGTTGTTGTTCGTCGAGACGGAACTGATTTCCAAGTCGATAGAATTAGCCGCAGCGAGTACCAGAATATTCCGACTAAAACAACGACAGGCCGTCCGTCTCAGTTGTATTTCAATCGTCAAACGTCACCGAAGGTCAATGTCTGGCCTGCTCCCGAAAACAGCACAGATGTGATAAGGTATTTTTATGTCCAGAGGATAGAAGATGCCGATGCCGCTGTTAATGATGTTGACGCTCCTTTCCGTTTCCTACCTTGCATGGTGGCTGGTCTCGCATATTATATGGCTGTCAAACGTGCTCCTGACCGTGTTCAACTTTTGAAGTCTATATATGAAGAAGAGTTCCAACGTGCAGCGGACGAGGACGAGGATCGCGTAGCACTGAAACTTACTCCTAGTATTAGTTACATGAGAGTAACCTAATGGCACGTTTTGCATCAGGTAAGAAAGCTTATGGTATCTCGGATCGCTCTGGGTTTCGTTATCGCTTGAGAGACATGAAGCGTGAATGGAACGGCGCACTTGTCGGCCCCGACGAGTATGAATCTAAGCATCCGCAGCTTACTCCTCCGAGAAAAATTAGCGATCCGCAAGCACTGCGTGATCCACGCCCGGACACACACGTTGATACATACTTTGGATTCAAACCAGTAGGCGGTCTAAACTTAGAGGCAACGGCTAGTGTTGGTAAGGTAACGGTGACGACATCATGAGTTTTACATTTAGTGAACTAAAAGAAGCAATCAAGGATTACACGGAAAACGAAGAGACCACCTTCGTTAGCAACTTGCCTGTGTTTATCCGCAACTGCGAAGAGCGTATTCTTAAAAGTGTTCAACTGACATTTTTTCGCCGCAATCAGACAAGCTCGTTTACATCGGGTAATAGGTTTCTTGCGTTGCCGGACGACTACCTGTCATCTTTTTCCCTGTCCGTAACAAGCTCGAGCAACAAATCATTTCTACAACATAAAGATGTAAGCTTTATCGAAGACTACAATCCGAATGCTGCTACGCAAGGTCTACCTAAATATTACGGTGAGTTTGATGAGGGCAATCTAATTGTTGCTCCGTCCCCTGATGCAGCGTATGCGGTTGAGCTTCACTATTTCTATCGCCCTACCAGCCTCACTGCTGGTGCGGATTCTGGTAAAACATGGTTGAGTGACAACGCACCGTTCGCTATGTTGTATGGGTCTTTGATTGAGGCTTACACTTTTATGAAGGGCGAACCGGATGTCATTCAAAACTATGATCAGAAGTTCGGTGAAGCACTTACTCGCCTCAAAGATCTTGGTGAGGCCAAACAGACTGGTGACGCATATAGCGGCGGTCTAGTACGAAGAGGTAAAACCTAATGTTTGAAGTAGGCATAAACCTACCTAAGACTCCGATTGTATCGGTATCGACTACGCAAAATCGTGGTCACAAACCTGAAGAGATTGTTGAGCGGTGCTTAGACCGCATCATTGGAATTTCAGACCAAGCTCCTCCTGCTATTCGGGATCAAGCACATGCGTTCAAGAATGCTATCCGTCCGTTGCTGGTTCACTACATGAAAGAAGCAGTTAACAGCGATCGAACAACCATGTATAATGTGTTACGCGAAAACGGTCATGCCGAGGTCGCAGAACTTATTAGGAGAATGTGATGAGTATTTCACAAGCGATGGCTACATCGTTCAAAACCGAGTTGCTAACTGGGACACACAACTTTTCTGCTTCTGGCGGTGACACTTTCAAGCTGTCCCTACACACAAGCAGTGCAAGTCTTGACGCAAGCACTACCGCATATGCAAGCAGTGGTCTCAACGAGGTGACCGGAACTGGTTACAGCGCAGGCGGCGGTACACTGACAAATGTTGCACCGACTAGCTCGGGAACAACAGCGTTTACGGACTTCAACGACCTAACGTTTGCGTCTTCTACAATAACGGCTCGTGGTGCTTTGATTTACAACAGCACCGACAGCAACAAAGCTGTTTGCGTGTTGGATTTTGGTTCCGATAAAACGTCCACCAACGGTGACTTTACAATTCAGTTCCCAACGGCTGACGCAAGTAACGCCATTATCCGCATCGCGTAGGTGACTACATGGTAGTTCCTGTCGTAAAAGACCGTGTAAAAGAGACCACTACCACGACAGGTACTGGCACGGTCACGCTTGCCGGTGCAGAAACTGGGTTTCAATCTTTTGCTGCTATTGGTAACGGAAACAAGACTTATTACGTTATTACAGATGATGTTGACTTTGAAGTTGGTATCGGCACATACACGTCATCTGGCACAACGTTATCTCGGGACACTATTTTAGAAAGCTCCAATGGAGGCAATGCAGTTAACTGGGGTGCTGGAGTAAAAACAGTATTTTGTTCTCAGCCTGCCGAACGTGCTTTATACAAAGATGAAAGCGGTGTTTTCGACGGTGATGGTCTTGTCACGAAAGACCTCCAGTTCCACGGTACGGAAGAAAATCTTTTTTCTGTTAGTTCTGCTTCAGGGTCGCTCACTGTTCCTGATATTCAGTTGAATGCTAGGTACACACTAACTGGTAATACAACAGTCACGCTTCCTACCACCGACGACCTGATTACGGGGTCCATCCGAGCAGTAACAGTTATTGCTGTTCAAGACGGCACTGGTGGTCGGACGTTCACATTGGCAGCACCGAGCGGTTATAGTATAGTGTATAACAACTCTTCGACGCAGCCAGCGGTAAACTCGACGGCCAACAAAACCACGATTTACACCGCACTGCTGATTAAGGGTGTAACCGATATTTACGTAAGCTTATCTTTCTACGAGGCATAAGATGACAGTCAGGTATGAAAATATCCATCTCCATGCGAAGGTAGGCCAAGCTGCATCTGCTGAGTTTCGTCAGTGGCTTGATCAGAACGGTATCGCATACACTAATCTGGATTACACAGACCCGATAGACGATCTTCGTGCTATTTCTACTTGGTTTGAAGACGGTGAGGGAAACCCAGTTATCTTCACTAACTCACCGGTTTTAACATATGACCGAGTGATATGGGAAGCCGATGATGGTTCCGACAAGTATGTAAAAGGTTCGTATGCTACTCAAAGCAGTGATCTCCCCTCTGATTTCACAACGCTTGCTCAACAGGTAAGTTAATGCCTTCCGTAGGTACCGCAACACGGTATGACCCGCTTTACCCCGGTGGTAGTGCGACGTTTAACTCAAGCGGTACGTTTAATCTTCCTCCGGGTGTCCACAAAGTAACTGTAAACGCTACAGGCGGCACAGGTACGCCAGGCAATGGCGGAAACCCAGGTAACCAAGGTGCGACTGGTAACGCTGGAACAGCGGGTACTGCTGGGTCTGCGGGTGGTGCTGGCAATGCTGGTAACCCCGGCAACCCTGGAAACAATGGTGCGGCAGGTAATGGTGGTTCTGCCGGTACGGGTAACTCTGGTAATCCGGGCGCGGCTGGTAACAAAGCTAGTGGTGGTGGCGGCGGCGGCGGCGGTGCTGGGGGTGCTGGTAACAATGGTATTGGTGGTTTTTTTTGCACTAAAAACAATAGTGTTGTTTTGCCTCAACCCGGAACTACCGCCTTTAATGGCAACCCGGGTAATGCTGGATCAACCGCGCCGTCACCTAGCGGTGTTCCTCCTGGCGGTGCTGGGGGTGCTGCCGGTAACGCCGAGAACAGCGGGTTTAATAGAACACCAAATGCTGGTGGCTCGGGTAGTGCAGGTACCGCAGGTAATGCTGGTAGTAACGGTAATTCTGGTAGCGGAAACAACGGCGGTGCAGGAAACCCCGGCGGTGCTGGTGCAGCCGGTAATGCAGGAAACGCTGGAACAGGTGCAACTGCTGGTGGCTCGGGTAACTCAGGAAGTGCCGGAAACCAAGGAGCTTCTGGCAACTCGGGGAATGCTGGTACTAGCGGCAATGTTGGTGTTGATACAACCTTCGGTAATTTTGTAACAGCTTCTGGTGGTGCGGCTGGAACGGGTGGTGCGGCTGGAACGGGTGGTGCTGGTGGTGCTGGGGGCAATGCTAATGCTGGTAATCCCGGCAACCCCGGGAACAACGGTGATGCTGGTGCAGCCGGTAATGCTGGCAACGCTGGTAACCCCGGTGGTGCTGGCAACGCTGGTAGTGGCGGCAATGGTGGAACCGGAGGAGCCGGAGGAACTGCTGGCGGTGGCGGTAATGGTGGTGCGTCTGGTCAAAGCTACCCGAATGCAACAACCGGAAACATAGGCTCACCAGACATTCCCGGTGGTAGTAACCCCTTTGGCCCTGCCGGTAACGGTGGCTTCGGCAATGGCAGTCGTAATGGTAAGGCTGGTGGTCGCGGTGGTCGCGGTGGTAGTGGTAGCAACGGTACCTCTGGGAACTCCGGAAGCTCTGGAAACGCGGGGTCAGCAGGTAATGCTGGTAGCGGAGCCGGTTCCGGCGGATCAGGTAACCCCGGCGCGGCAGGTAATGCTGGGTCAAACGGTAATGCTAATCCCGGTGCCGCTGGAGCCAACGGAAACCCCGGAAATGCTGGCAACGCAGGAAGTGCTGGTGCTAACGTGTCAAATCTTGTAACAATTAACACAGCCCAACAAGCTGTAGCGGTGACTGTTGGGTCTGGTGGTGGTGTTACAGTAAACTGGACGAGGCAATGATATTTCGTAGAGACCCGAAGATTACCTTCACAACCTATCCTCACTTAAAAGACATTATTCCCGATCCTGTTCCCGCAAGGACAGTGATGCCGGAATGGTTCAAAAGATTAAAGCCTTTTGTAAACGACAACCCGAAAGATAGGACAATAAAACGATGTCCGCCGTTCATTGATATCCTGCAAACGGGGTGGTTAATTGGTGCCCCCGCAGATATTTATTTGACTATCACAAATGATGGCGCAGACGTTTCGTGGCAATCAGATTTTCCTGAAACCGTATTTGAAGAACACAGTCATGCTCAAATAGTTGGTCACTCACAAATACCCAAGCCACCACTAAAGTTCATCAACTACTGGCAGATAACCACCCCTCCGGGCTGGTCGTGCATGTTTGTTCCCCCTGTAAACCGTGATCTAAAATACTTCGAAGCTATTTCCGGCATTGTAGACACAGACAAATATTTTGAGTACATCAACTTCCCCGGCTTCCTAATACCAACGGAAGGCAGTATAATGATACCGCGTGGAGAGCCTATTGTTCAGGTAATCCCGTTCAAGCGCGGCTTCAGCAAAAAAGCAGAAATCCGTGCCATGAATCAAAAGGAGCTAGACAAGCTGGATCTGACACGGCGCAAGCGCGGTAGCAAAAACAGTTTGTATCGAGACACAATGTGGGTGAAAAAATGACAGAGTATCGTGTTATAGATTTTGACGACGAAACCGACGAGTATGTGGTTGTTTATACTCATGAAGACCAAGAAAACCGGATTATTGTTCCCGCTGTCATCGAAGACGACGGAGAAACTGTTGATGTTGTTGCCTCAAAAGACGCTATTCAAAAAGCAATCCGAGAAGTAATAAAGCCGGTAGTCAAGACCGTAAAACGTTTTGGCAGAGACTTGGTTGGCACTACCGATACCTTGCAGCAAAATCCGGGTGGTGATGAGTCAGGGCTTCTAGACCCAGATGATTTCATTGCTGCTGTCGCATCGGATGCAGTCAATGCTGATTAATAACAACCTCAAGTTCGAGAAACATAAGCTATACCTAAACGAAGTAGCGTTTAGTTTAGTAGTTGTGGATGAGCACAACGCTTATCTAGAGCGTGAAAAGACAACGGATATGATGAAGGGGACGGGTCAAATCCACCCTGATCGCCCGTATCTTATTAAGTCCTATGACAGTAACTTCATCGCCAAAGGTGCTAACGAGCTTGAGTGGGATTTAGACGATAGGCACACTGAACAAGATATAGAAGGTTTCATGGAATACATGAAGTCCGAGTATGGGTGGGCGAACCCAAGGTTTCGTAGATTCGGAAATGTCTTAAAGCTTGATACACATGGCAAGGATTTTGACATAACAGAATATAGAGAGTTCCCGTTCCAAAAGTGGTCTTTTAGAAACGAGCACTCGAAACTCAGCTTGCCTATTGGTGCGAAGATGTATTGTTTTATTACAAGCGGCGGTCCGAAAGGCGATTGGGTAAAAGAGTTTAGAGAACTACCCGCTCACGGGACTGTTACGCTAGAGCCTAAAAGCGACAACACGCTATATACAATCACGGAAAATGTAGTCACCTCCGACGATGACGTTATCGCAGCCGATACACCTACTCATATAACCTCAGACACCGTCATTACCAACCATAACGATGTCGGTCTTCGTATTGTTCGCGTCTGGAAGCCCGACTCTTGATACCGGTTCAACCTTTATTTTGGGCTTGGGAAAAAGAACTTTCAGACGAAACGTGCGATTATATAGTCTCGCTTGCTCAAAACATCGAACCTGAAAAAGGAGTTGTAGGGGAAGGAGACTTAATTGAGGAGCAACGTGACTCAAGTGTTCGTTGGATAAGTGATAACTTTATAAGAAACGCAATATCTGGTTTTGGGCATCAAGCTAATCAATCTGCTTGGAAGATGCAAATAGACTGTATTTCAGCAATTCAGTTTACTGAATACACCAAAGAGCAGTACTACGAATGGCATATGGACACGGTTAAGCTTGAATCTGAAATGCGTAAGGTCAGTATTATTGTTCAGCTTACTGACCCAGACGACTATGAGGGAGGAGACTTCCAGTTTCGTCATTATGGGGGCAATATCGAAGATGTCCCAGCCCTTCGTCAACGCGGCACTGTTATAGCTTTTCCGTCTTGGCTCGAGCATAGAGTTACTCCTGTAACTAAAGGAAAAAGGCAAACACTGGTTGCTTGGATGTCCGGTCCTGCTCTGGTATAATCGAGCATGGCGTTTGCACAAAAAACATTTTCACAGACTACTTTTGGCGGATTGGGTATAAATCCCGATGTTGTTGTTGTACCTACTGGTTTGAGCGCAACAGGTTCCGTGTCTCAACCAGCCGTTGTCGGTGAGGGTGAGTTCGCGGTTACAGGTCAATTTGCAACGGGTCAGGTTGGTACAGTCACTGTTGCAGCGGCGGCGGATGTTTCGGTAACACTAGCTGCCATGACCGGTTCTGTTGGTGACGAATCTGTTGTTGAAGGAACTGGTGTCACTGTTTCTGCGACTGGTGTAGCTGGGACAGGAACACTTGGCAATGAGGTTGCCGCAGCTAGTGCTAATGTTTTAGTCACGGGTGTGAGCTCAACAGTGTCGGTTGGCACAGTGAATCAGGCCAGCGTGTACAAACTGACGGGCGTTTCAGCTACAGGGCAAGTCGGGCAACCCACTCTTTGGACTCGTGTAATTACTGGTCAAGATCCAGAACCAGTGTATAATGACGTGGATGAAAATACGTCAAATAGTTGGGCGGCGGTAAGCACCCCGTCCAGTAATTGGAATGAGGTAAGACCGTAATGGCTTCTACTTACAGTAATCTTGGTATCGAACTTATGGCAACCGGTGAGCAGGCCGGTGTTTGGGGTACGACTACAAACCGCAACTTAGAGATAATCGAGCAGGCAATCGGTGGAGTTGCTACGATTGCCATCACCGGATCAACAACGTCTTTGTCTATTCCGCAAGGCTCTTTGGACAATGCTCGTAGCGCGGTTCTCAAATTCACCGGAGTAACAGCATCTACTATCACAATCGGTCCAAATGACGTGGAGAAAGTTTACTTTATCCATAATGCCTCTTCTAAAATTCAAACGATTAAACAAGGCTCGGGAAACACGGTTGCTGTTAACCCGAACTCGTTCAAAGCAATCTATCTTGAAGGCACGGGTTCTGGTGCTGGTGTCGTAGATTTGCTGGTCGCCCCTGATGGCGGTTTTACATGGAACTCTACCGACATCTCTTCTGCTACGACTCTTGTTAGAGGAACGGGTTACTTTGTTGATACTTCGAGTGCTGCGGTAACACTTACGTTACCTGCTTCCCCGAATCGTGGCGACACTATCAAGATTATCGACTTGGGGAGTGCCGCAACTAACAACATTACTATCGATCGAAACGGAGAAAGAATCCAAGGATTAGAGGAGAACATGACGGTCTCTACAGACGAAGCAGCTTTTGGTTTGGTTTACAACGACACAAGCGGCAAAGGCTGGCGTTTGACGGAGGTCTAAGTGGCTACATACTCCAAAATCAAAGGTGATACCGCTCTCTACCTTCCGGTAGGGACAATTATGCCTTGGTCAAAGGCTAACGTTCCGGCAGGCTTTTTGTATTGCGATGGATCTTCCGTTTCACGAACTCTTTATGCTGATTTGTTCGCGGTGATTAGCACGACCTTCGGTAGTGTGGACAGTAATAACTTTAATCTGCCTGACTTCCAAGACAGGTCTGCTATCGGCGCGAGTAACAACCGAACGTTTGCTTCGAAAAACAGTACAGCTTTGGCGGATCAAACACCGAATATCACGTTTCCGTCTGCGACCCGTAACATGAGTGTTACGGAAAACATAAATGTTACTGACACTGCGAACGTATCCATTCCGGCTCACACGCACCACATAGCTACTAACGAAACTTCCAACGCTGTCAGCCAGCCCAACGCGACATCGCTTACTCAAGTTGCGCTGGGTGGCTCGGGCTCTGATACTAACTTTCGGTATTCTCTTGTTGCTTCAAACAATACTGCGGAAAGAGGTAAAACAAGTAACCCTATTGGAGAAAGTAGTAACAGTAACGGCGCACACACTCACGATATTAGCGGAAATGTCACTGCCTCTTTCAATCAATCTAACCTAAACGCTACAGCCAGTGCTGTTGATATTGAAAACCCGTATCTCGCAATTCGTTACATGATAAAGTTTTAACATGAAGTATCACGCACGATTAGAAGACAAGTTTTTGTGGGCAAGCAACGGCATGAATTTTTATTTCCTTCCGGAGCATTGCTATAGTGCGCGTGAGGGTCAAGACGAAGAGTTTACTTTGTTTTTTGATCGCTTTCCCGAAGACACAACTCATATCAGCTATGACGAAGATACCAACGCTGGGGCGTACTGCATCAATGGCGGAGAAGAGATAAGCGAAGACGGTGACTTGCGGTGTAGTCATCTAAAGACAATGTTTGAAAACAATGTCGCAATGTTGGAGCATATGGAAGATGAGTAGTTACGGACAGCTAAAAAGAGACGCTGCAATATTCGTTCCGGTTGGGCTAATAGTTCCTTGGACAACGGCAACTGCTCCTAGCGGTTTTCTTTTGTGCGCTGGGCAAGCGGTTTCACGAACTGATTACGCTGCGTTATTCGCTGTCATTGGAACTACGTATGGCTCGGGTAACGGCAGTACCACTTTTAATATACCTGACCTCGCCGGTAAGCAGGTTGTTTTTGACGACGGCAACACCACTCTGGCGGCTAACGCTGGTGCTGCTTCAGCTACGATTAACACGAATATCAACACAGATTCGGCAAATATTACTTCTAATGTTAGTGGCAGCACCGCTGACTTTGCTTTAACAGTAAATCATCTGCCTGCTCACAAGCACAAGATGTTTGGCAACAACACCTCTAGACCCAGTAGTTTAAGAATTACAAGTCACTCAAACAGCAACGTGGCGCACGAGGGCTCTGGTGGTAACGCAGGGTATATCATGCAAAAAGACCCGAACAACGCCACCCCCACTGCTGGTAATACAAGCAATGCTTTTAATGGCAACGCTAACGGTGCTAACCATGCCCACGGGGCAGGGAACCTAGCTGTTACCTCTACTTTTGGGGGAACCATCAACGCCACCAGCAGCAACGTTAGTTCGTTGCTATACACAAGTCTTATCCTTAACGCGATTATAAAACACTAGGAGTATCACATGCCTTTGATGAAACTCCAGTTCCGGCCCGGCATCAACCAAGAGACCACTCGCTACATGAACGAGGGTGGCTGGTATGATTGCGACAAGATCCGCTTTCGCTACGGCGTAGCTGAAAAAATTGGCGGCTGGACGCGTTACTCTGCTACGACGTTCGAGGGCGTTTGCCGTAAGATGCACAACTGGGTTGCACTAGATGGTTCTAACTATCTGGCTCTCGGCACACACCTGAAGCTCTATATTGAAGAAGGCACCGCCTATAACGACATAACTCCAGAGCGTAAGACATCTAACTTATCTTCGGGTTCTTTTTCAGCCACCAGCGGTAGCGCAGTAGTTACGATTACCGACAATGGTCACGGTGCAATTACCAACGACTATGTCACTATTTCCAGTGCCACAACGTTTGCTGGGATTCCGGCCGCTGATTTGAACAAAGAGCATATTATCACTCGCGTGGATGGTAACACTTTTACAATCACGGTTGCCACGACTGCTACAAGCACAGCTACTGGTGGTGGTACACCCACGCTCACGTATCAAATCAATACCGGCCTAGACACAATCACTGGCGGTACGGGTTGGGGTGCCAGCACGTGGGACGGCGAAACTGCTGACGACGCAACCACGACATTGAATGGTGCTATCACAAACAGTGCCACAACAATTACTCTGACAGATGCTTCTGGGTTTCCCGCAGGGTCAGTGTCTAATCCCGGTCAAGTTCGTATCGGGACAGAGCTTATTAACTATACCGGTAAAAGCTCCAATGACCTAACCGGATGTACTCGTGGTGTTGAAAGCACAACCGCTGCCGCGCACTCAAACGGGGCAACCGTTGTTGCCACCACCAACATGACTGCTTGGGGTGAAGCTGCCACAATCTCTGTAACGTCCGGCACAGAAGCACGTCTGTGGTCGTTTGATAACTTTGGTGAAGACCTGATTGCTAATGTGCGCGACGGTAACATTTACTACTGGGACAAAAGCAATGGCTTGAACAACAGAGCCGTGGTTCTCAACACATTGTCCAACGCAAGTGGCACACCAACCGTCGCTCGTCAAATTATTGTTTCTGACCGTGACCGTCACGTTATTGCTTTTGCCTGTGATCCGACCAGTGATGTCGGCGTACAAGACCCGCTTCTCATTCGTTTTTCTGACCAAGAGAACGCTGCCGACTGGACACCGTCTGCTACAAATACTGCCGGTGATTTGATTATTGGTTCGGGGTCTAAGTTTGTCACTGCGATTGAAACCAAACGTGAAATCTTGGTTTACACTGACGCGTCACTTCACTCACTGAAGTTTATCGGCGCACCGTTTACTTTTGGTATTACTCAGATCTCCACTGGTATTAGCATCATCGGACCGAACGCCGCTGTCGCTGTGAATGATGCTGTGTTCTGGATGGGTGAAAACCAGTTCTACATTTATGATGGTCGTACCACGCAGATCCCGTGTTCAGTTCGTGCAAAGGTGTTTGAAGACTTGAACCTAGACCAGCGTGAACTGGTGACTGCTGCGCTCAATTCTCAATACAACGAAGTGTGGTGGTTTTATCCGTCACTCAATTCGACAGAAGTCGATAAGTATGTTGTCTTTAACTATGAAGAGAAGGTTTGGTACTTTGGTACGCTGGCTCGTACAGCTTGGGTGGATGCTGAGACACGCTCTTATCCTGTCGCCGCTGCACCCGACAACAATCTTTACAACCACGAAAACGGTAACGATGACGGGTCTAACAACCCAGCTACCGCGATTACATCCTTTATCGAAAGCAGTCCCTTGTCACTCGAAGCTGGTGATAAGTACATGTTGACCAACAAAGTGCTGCCTGATGTTACCTTTACTGGCTCAACAGGCACGGACCCACAGGTCACGTTTGAGATGAGAGCGTATAACAATCCGGGTGAGAACTTCGGTGAAGCACTTACCAGCGACGTAGCTCGTAGTGCCACGAGCCCAGTAGAGCAATACACGGACGAGTTGTACATGCGCCTGCGTGGTCGCTCCTTTTCTCTGCGTTTGAGTAGCTCGGGACTCGGGACTCAATGGAGGCTTGGTGTTCCGCGTGTTGATATAAGACCGGACGGGAAACGATAATGCCGCAGCGATCACTTGTACCACCCACAATCTCCGATGCTCCAGAGGACTATCGTCGTGAGTACATTTCTGATTTGGCTCGTGCCTTGGAGCTTTTGATCGAGCAGGTCAACTCCGAAGGTGAGCTTCGTGCTTCGGCCTTGGACAGCACTAAATCGCCGCTGGTTCTCAAGGATCTGCCCACGTCAGCCACGGGACTTGAAACTGGGTCTGTTTATAACGACAGCGGCACACTGAAGGTAGTCACATAAGGTATTTTTGGCTATAATAGGCCAGCAAAGGATAAAATCATGCAAGGCATAGAATCACTGGGACCAAACGTAGCTAAAAAGCTGGCTGCTATGGGTCAGTTTGAAGACGACCAAATCGCTCACGTAGCTGAAGGTGAGGTGATTGTTCCTGCTCCAATCATGAAATATTTCCCAGAAGTCCGCGAACAAGTATTCAGTGCTATTCGTGAGACTGGTCTTGAGCCAGAGCAGTTTATTGTTGGTGGTGACATGGTTGCGGTTAACCCAAACACAGGCATCCAAGAGTTTGGCTTCCTTAAAAAAGCCTTCAAGAAAATCAAAAAGTTTGTAAAGAAAGCCGGTCCTCTGCTGCTCGCTGCTGCTCTGCCCGGCGTTGGGTCTTTCCTTGCTGCAAAGGGCGGTATGCTTGGTGCGCTGGGTAAAGGTATTGGTGCGTTGACGGCTGGTAAAGCTGGTTTGCTCGGCACATCTGCTGCTTTAGATACGGCCTTGAAGGGTGGTAATCTCAAAGATGTAGCGAAAGCCGGTGCGACTGGTGCTGCTATTGGCGGTATCACACAAGGTATTTCAAACCAGATAACGGGGCAATCTGGTGGTTACTTTACTGAAGCCACTCCTGCTCCCACTGCCGCTGCTACTACAAGCACCGCGTCTAGTTCAGTTGCTCCTCCAGAGCCACGTCCTATGCCGCCTAGCGCACAAGCAGCCAACGCTGCAATGCCGCCGGACGCGCAAACAGGACTTGATATGATCAGAGAGCGAGCAGGTATAAATACAACTGGTTCTGTTCCCGGCGTTGATCCAGGTTTTGGACCAGCGCAGCTTACTCCAGGTCCCGAAGTTTCTACAGCTATTCCCTTCGGAGGCAAAACAGGTCAACTTCTAGACGGTGGTATTCCCGGAGTTGGTGTAGAGGTGTCAAGCTTACCGCCTCTTCCAGCCTCACCGCCAGTTGATTACTCTAGTCTTTCGCTGAGTGGTGGGGCGGATTCAATTATAGAGCAAATCATGCAAGGTATGCCTACCGGTGGTATTAGTGATCTTGGTGCAACAACCGCAAGAAAACAAGCCGAGAAAAGTTTGTTAGAACGAGCCGGTAGCTTTGCTTTGGATAAAGTACGCAATGCTAGTCTTGGTGAGTTGGCTAGTACGGGTTTGCTTGGTGCGGGTCTTTTGATGCCGGAGGACGACTCCAAACAGGACGACGGCTTGGTAAGTCAAGAAGAGTTAGCCCAAATGTTTGGCGTATCAGGATATGATGCGGGTGGATCAGATCAGTTCACACCAGGAGGTCTTTTCTACAATCCTGAAACAGAATCGTTTCAGGATGTACCATACGTGCAAAGTAGTGGTATAATGACGGTGGCTGGTGGTGGACACATCATGGGCCCCGGAACAGGGACTTCGGACAGCATCCCTGCATACCTGTCTGACGGTGAGTTCGTTATGACAGCAGACGCAGTTAAAGGTGCAGGTGGCGGTGACCGCAAAAAAGGTGCCGCTAAAATGTACGCTATGATGAACAAGTTTGAAGGACGAGCATAATGCCACACGTAGCAGGACACGTCGAAGCCCCAGATTATGCTGCTGGCAAGCTGCTGGAGGAAGTCAAGCAGCTTCGGGAAGAAGTTAAAAGAAATGAAGGTGACTACCTGAATCAAGGTGCGGGTGCCGCTTTTGAAAACCTGCCGAAATCGGCGCAAGTTGGTATACAAATGAACCGCTTGGCTCCGTACCAAGAAGGTTTTCAAAAAGACATTTTCCGCGCTGCTCGTGACTTGGCTGGTGCTCCAATCCTGACACCCGAGCAACAAGTTGCTCAGTTTGATCCGCTACAACAACGAGCAATCCAGTTAGGCGCAGCAGGTATCGGAAGCTACCAGCCCCTACTTAATGAAGCGGCGGCTGGCACTCGCGCTGCAACAGGTCAAGGTCTTCGTGCTGAAGGTATGTATGACCCGTCCATGACACGACAATTCATGGACCCGTTCCAACAAGAAGTAATCGACGCATCTTTGCGCGACATTTCTCGCGCTGGCGAAATGGAACGCCAGAAACTTTCTGACGCTGCTGTTGGTGCAGGTGCTTTTGGCGGTAGCCGTGACGCACTTTTACAAGCCGAGCAGTATCGTGGTCAGATGCAGCAGATGGCTGACACTGCAGCCCGTCTTCGTTCGGCTGGTTTCCAACAAGCACAACAGGCTGGTATGGGTGCATTCGAAGCTGCTCGTAGCCGCGACCTCGGTATTGCTGGGCTACTTGGACAGACTGCTGGTCAGACCGCGACGCTTGCAACACAAGGTCAGGCACAAGCCGGTCAAGACATTGCTACGCTGCAGGGGCTGGGTGCTATGGGTCAACAGCAACAACAAGCCGTATTTGATGCACAACGCGCTACGCAACTGGAGCGTTTGTACGAACCCTACAAACGTGTGGGCTTCATGGCTGATATCATGAGCGGCACACCTAGTGTTCAGTCCTCACTGAAGGCGACACCGCCGCCTGATTCGACACAACCGGATCGCCGTTCCCAGCTTATTGGTTTGGGTATCGCGGGACTTGGAGCTACAAGCGGTATAAACTACAACCCATTCCAGACGAGGTCGTAGCTATGCCCAACATCAAAGGTCAACACCGTAAAATGTTTCGTAAACCGGGTCTGGCTCGTCAGGCTATCGGTATCTTGGCTTCGTCTCCTGAGTTGGCACAAGAAGTTCAAAACAGTATGCCGCAACCAGTGCAACCGCAACCGGTGCAAAATTTTAGTCTTGGTGGTTTAGCCACACTGCTTGGCCGCGCACCCGCTGGATACAGGGAAACTGCTGATGGACAATACGAGCCTATCCCCGGTTTTGGTGGGTTCTATCAACGCGCAACTGGGATCTCGGATCCTGCGATGGCTCAAAGCCAGCGTAATCTAGACTTAATGCAACTGGGTTTGCGTATTGCTGCTGGTAAAAGCGACGACACCGCAACGAACGTCATCGAAGGTTTGACTCAACAACTTGGGCAAGTTGGTAAACGCCGTCAGACAAACTTCGCTAACGAACTGGCTATAGCTCAGTTGAAAGACGCGAAGGAAAAAGAAAAAAGAAACATTGAACTAGCGTCTGTTAAACGTCGTACTGAGGTTGTAAAACCAATGATCAAGTCGTTGGCTGCTGTAGGAGCCACTGTTGATCCAGATTCAGGTCAAATTCTGTACAAAGGCGAGTCTTACTCAGACATCGGTTCGTTTGTTGCTGGCCTCGATAAAGTTGACAGCGAACGTTTTGAAAAATCCTTGGTCAGGGAAACTAGTGGAGTAGACGAGCGTCTTGGAACTTTAGTCAGCAGCGAAAACATACCGTTCCCCGAGAAGATGACACGGCTAGGCTTGAAGATTGATCCTGAAAACAACTCAGAGCAATTTGCGGCGGAAGCTATCAAGGCTGCACAGGCAAGTGGTTTACAGCTTAGACCTAACACAAGCGGTATCGACGCTGAGTTCCTTGACCCCGAAACAGGGGCATTGTTTAATGTCTATGGAGTTCGTGTCAACTAGGAGGTCGCTCGATGTCAAATTTCACTTTCGACGCGGACGGCAACGTTGTACCAATATCACCGCGTACTCAGCAAATGATGAGTACACCCAAGCCTGCCGTTACAATTAATCCAGAGATTGAAGACGCTCAAGAAGAATACGAGGGCTCTCAACTCGGCGACATCATGCGTGGTGTTGGGTCTGGTGTTTTGGGTGTTCCGCAAGGACTAATTACTCTACCCACACTAGCTGTGGACTTTGCTTTTGATACTGATTTTACGCAAGATGTAGATGAGGCATTCGAAAAACTTAGAGACACCTCGGGTCTTCAACCAGAAACCAACGCTGGTCAAGTAGCTGAGACAATTTCTACATTTGTTGCTGCAGCTATTCCAGTTGTGGGGTGGATGGGAACCGCAAGTAAGGCAGCAACCGCTGCTCGTGCAGGTGCCACAGTTCCGGAAGCAGCAACCGCCACGTTCAGAGCCGCTCAGAATTTTGGTAAAAGCAAAACAGGGCAAGCTTTGTTGGCTCCAACATACGCGCAAAGCGGGAGCAGGGCTGCTCGTGCTGCTGGTAAATTTCAAGCGGGGGCTGCTACTAGTCTAGCCGTTGGCCTTTCCGATGCTGTTGTGGCACCTAGCGGAACTGCAACATTATCAGACAGTTTTGATGTGCTGCCCGAGATTCTTCGTACTGAGCAAGACACGACGTTACAAGGTCGAGAACGCGTTGTTCAAGACGTTAAAAACAAACTCAAAATCGGCACCGAGTCGACTTTACTTGGTGTTGCAGTCGGAGACATTGCTTTCCCCGTTGCTGCTGCGGCGGTGGGAGCTACTGGCAAAGGAATTAGCTACGGCGTACAGAAAGCCGCTGATGTTGAAGTTGCGGGTCAACGATTTGGAAACGTTGTGAACTCGGGGTTTGATGTTCTGTCGCAGAAACTTAAAGCAGCAACCCCTGATGCTCTGAAAACGTTTGGCGGAGGAGCCAAAGAGTTTGGTCAACGCTACTTTACTTCAGCCAAAGGACTGCCTGTAGAAGTGGCTCGAAACATTGACGACACTGTAAACAGCATTGGCGCGTACGAAAAGTTTACGCTCAAACTGATGGGCAACTACCACAACGAGCTTGTTCGGTACTTTGGCCGCATGTCCCCGCTCTTTGGTAAAGGTAAAGAAGGCTATAACCAAGCATACGACGATCTTGTTCGATATTTGGAAGGAGACGCAGATGCGATGACTGCGTATCCAAAACAAGTACAAAAGTCGGCTGAAAGAATGGCCGAGCTTCGGAACAATTTTTCGCAAGCAGTCCATGACAGAATGGACCAGATGTTTAAGAACGGAGAGTTCGGCGAAGGCACACAAGCACGTGAGCTTTACGCGTCTGCTGTTAAGACGTTCAAAGAGAACGAGGGCAAATATCTGCGCCGCGTGTTCCAACGTAATATCGGAGCAAACGAAATTGATATCGAGCAGACTATTAAACAGTTCGATCAACTAGAGAAGCAGGGAACCCTGCCCAAGAAGTTTAAGCTGGCTGTACAAGAAGTTGAAAATCTCATGGAAGGTATGGGCGGCGAGTATGCTACTTTGTCAGCGCGTCAGCGCAGGGAAGCTGCGATTAAGTTTGTTTACGACAATGTTCGAAAACGTGTGGCAGAAGCAGATGAAGCACCAGAAGAAGCTTTAGCCCCGTTTGTTGAAGCAAACAAAAGCAAACTGCGTACGAAGCTTGAGGGAAGTTTTCTAAATCCCTTCGCGGAACCTCAAGCTCGAGTCGCCGTCAGAGAAGGCGCGTTGAAAGGCCGGAGTCAGATTATTGATAACTCTCCACTGCTTCGTGAGCTCATGGGTGAAACCAAAGGGACTAAGCTGGGTGCGGAAGCACGTTACTTCGATACGATGATGACGTTGGTAAAACTCAACGAATCCACAAAACTGTATCAAGGACTAATGGACACACCCGGTCTTACTGCTACAGCAGACGACATAATCAACGGCACTGCTGTTCGCCCAATGATTGTTCGCGCCGAAGAAGCTGCAAGTCTTGCGGGTCAGGCTGGAGATCGGAGCTTCAAATCTTTTATGGACGACTATGTTGCTGTGCCTGCTAACACCAATAGTATTTTTGGTGGTGAGTTTGGTGCTTTGTCTGGTCACTACGTAAGGAAAGAGTTGTTCGATGCTCTGACTAATCTGCCCTACAACCGTGGGGCGATGGGTATGTTGGCTTCGGCTGGTGTTCGTACTAAATCATACCTGCAACAAGCTGTCGTAACACTGAACCCAGTGGCTCTTGCGCGTAACACTTTTGGTGGTGGTTTTTTCATGACTGCCAACGGACACATCCCTCGAGGTGGAGACTTGTTCGATAGTCTTGGTATCCTGCTGGGCAAAGTAGGAAGTGCCAATCAAGAGGCTGCTGAAGAGTTTCTTCTCAAAGGACAACGTTTGGGTGTTGTAGATCAAAGCGTTCGAGCAAACGAAATTGCTGAACTTGCTCGTGGGACCTTGACTGAAGCTGCAGTCAAACCAACCACCGGCCCACTCCAGATTTTTAACCGTCGTGTCAAAGAACGTCTGGGTCAGGGTGGTGTGTTAGTCGGACAAAAAGCAAAAGATATAGCCAAGCTTCCTTACCGTATACCTCAAGCTATCCAACAATTTGGTGACAGCTTCTACAAGCTGGCTGGCTGGAATGCGGAACGTGCTCGCCTTGACGGTGCAATGCGCTCCGCAATGATCGATGCTGTACCAGATCAGACTGGTCGTACGGCAGGACCCGGCTTTGCTGTCACCTCTGATATTTGGGATGATTTGGCAGATGATTTTGTGGCTCAAGGTCTAGCTAAAAGGACACGTTCTTCTGAAGGTGATAACTTCTTTGACACATGGACGGCTGACACGATTACAGACAACTACCCGTCTTACTTTAAGATTCCGACTGCGGGTCGTGCTGTTATTCGTTTTCCTGTCATGGGTAACTTTGTAGGCTTTATGTCAGAGATTATTCGAAACAGTAATAACATAATGGCTCGTGCGGGTCGTGAGATCAACTTCCGTGCAACACCCGAGATTGCAGAGAAACTAGGTCGGCGAATTGTTGCTGCTAAAGGTCTTGATGAGTCCATGATTATGGAAGTCGGCGAACGTGCGGCAAACACTCTCGCTCGTGAAGTAAATGCTATCGGCGCGAAACGTGCAACTGGGCTCTACACAACCGCTTTTATGTCGTCTGGCATGATTGCTGGCGGTGCTGCTGCTTTGCTGGGCCTAACAGACGAAGAGATGCAAGCTGTCCAAGACAGTAAAAGTTCTTTCTACGAGGGTCAGATAGTTGTTCCGTTGTCCAAACCAAAAGACGGCAAAGTTGAGTACATGCCTATTGCATACTACAACCCGTACGACAGCATTGGTTCTTCAGTCGGAGTTGCTATGCAGGCTTACGCAAAAGGAGAACGTCTTGGGGAGGACTACTTCTCCAACATTTTTGGTGCAACTGTTGACGGCATGGGCAAGTTTCTTCAGCCCTTCACGGACGAATCTCTTTTGTACGAACGTATTGCAGACGTTGCTCCGTTTGCTCGTGCTGGTAGGACCAAGACAGGTAGGTTGATTTATCGGGAACAACCTAGTATCGACGGACGTTTTGATGCTGACGACGCAGAAGAAAAGCTGGCTAAATCTATCTCCCACCTGATGGGTGCGTTGACCCCTGCAGGGACTGACATTTTCTACGAGTTTGACCCCTCCCAAACCAAGACGTTAGGAGATGTGTTTATTGACCCAAAACTCAAAAAAGGTCGTGTCCTAAAAGCGGTTCAAGGGGAACCCACTTCTGGCCGTCAGATTCTTGACCCCGCTGCCGAAATCGGAGCTTTGGGTGCTGGTGCTCGCAGCATCGTAGCGGACAACAAAAGAGCGTTGCAGTTTGATTCTCTGGCATATGCTCGTGCTAGAACCGCTGGACCGCTGGGTGAGTTTAACGCGGAGCGACGCAAAGCGGACACAACACTGCCTCGTCTTCGCCGTCAGTGGTATGACTCCCAGCAAGAGCAGTTTGCAAACGCGCAAGAGTTGTATCTCACAATGCAGCGGGGAGAAAAAACCGGGTTGTCTCGCAGCGAGATACGAAGGGAACTCAGAGAGAGTAACGTGACTAAACGAGATTCAAACGCTTTGATGAAAGGCCGCTTTGACTTTGCTCGTGTTTCTGACAGGTTCCTAATTGATGTACGCAGGCAAATCAGAAACGATCCGGCTCTTAAAAAGTTTTACTCCGAGCTTGAGCAAGACCCCAACAGAGAGCTACTCACTGTTCGTGATATGCGCCGTGCTCTCAGCGACCTCAACAAGTTGAGCCGTCGCAACTCTAATAGGCTTCCTTTGGATGAACCGTTTCCGCCGTACGAGTTCTTCTTCCCTGACGAAGCTCCAGTTGTTGAACCTCAATCAAGTATAATGCCTCAAGTTACTGAAGAACCTGTAAATATCGCGGCTGCACAGTTGCCTAGCGCACCGATACCTAGTACCGTTACACCTGTAGCGGCTGCACAGCAGCCAGTTAATCCGAGTCTTTTGGGAGACAATCCGATGGAAGTGGCTCGAAACTTGGAACTTGCTAATCGTCTGAGGGGGCGTTCTTAATGAGACTATCACAGCATTTCACTCTTCGAGAAATGACGAAGAGCCAAACTGCACTACGTCTGGGAATCGACAACGCACCAACAGAAGACCACATCAACAATCTGTGCGTCCTGTGTACTGAGATATTAGAACCGGTACGAACCCACTTTGGACGCAGCTTCAGCCCGTCATCAGGTTATCGCTCTGAAGCGTTGTGCGAAGCAATCGGCAGCAGCAAGCGTAGTCAACATGCCAGGGGTCAAGCCGCAGACTTCGAGGTACCCGGTGTGTCAAACTATGAACTCGCAGCTTGGATCAGCCAGAACCTTGAGTTCGATCAACTGATCCTAGAGTTCTATGATCCGGAAGATCCGCAAAGCGGCTGGGTGCATTGCAGCGTCCGCGCCGATGATGACAATCGTGGACAAGTCCTACGATACGACGGCAGCAGTTACGAACCGGGCCTCATCTAAACAATGACAAGCTCCACCGAGATCCACACTGGAGACATCGGTGAGGCCCTCTGCCACTACCGACTCCTTGAAATGGGCGTTCCTTGCCGGATCGTGAATCTTGGTGCTACGGATATCGTGGCGATTATTAATGACGATGTTGTTCTTCGTATTCAGGTTAAGACCGCTCATCGAACTTACGACTCACGATACGAAAATCCTAAACCTTATTACGGCTTCAACGTCTGTCGCGGCTCAAAGGTCAAGCGGCGGTTCGAAGAACACGAGATTGATATCATTGCCTGTGTTGGTCTTGATGATGGGTCAATTATGTTCTACCCAGCCAAGCAGTTGATTAAAAAGAAAACACACAAAGTGAGAGCGCACCTTTTCGAGGACTACAGAATCACACAAGAGACGTGGGAAAAGGCGATTCGTCCTTTACTTTATGGGTGATTTGTATATAATTTTAGATGGTGGGGCCGATACTTGGTTACGCAACTGACCTCCTTTCCTCCCTCTTTTTGGTCCCACCACTTTATCTCATATATTCAAGGGTTGTGGTGTGCGCTGAACAAGACGTAGACTGTAAGCATGACTGAAGATGCAAGAGAACGGCTCGAAGCCGAACAGGAACTTGTTAAGGATTTGGACGATCTGTTCGAAGCCTACAAAGACTCGTTTCCAGAAATACAAACAGAGCTTTCTACCGTCTTGGTAAATTACGGTATCCGTTCCTTGCTGTTCTGCAGCGATCCTCTTGTTATGTCAGAAGCAGTGTCTGCATCCATGACGGCTTGGATGTCCTTTGCTCGTAAGCTTACTGAAGAAGAAGACAACGAAAAGCCTACAACAGTTCAACGTATCCAAGTTCTCTCACGAGACGACGAAGCACCGGACCCAGAGCTCTTGTTCATGGACGTAACGAACGAGAAACCAAACTAAAATTATGTTATAATCCTCCAACGAGTTAGGTACTCGCCAAAGGATAGTGTAATGAAACGATTGCTTTTCGTTTTGTTGCTTGTGTCCTCACCAGTTCTGGCGCAAAACGAACAGACAGGCGATCTTAACACAAGCAACATAAACAGCACGGTAAGCAGCAACAACCCGTCAACATCGACCACCAATAATTACAACGGTGCTGGCGCAGCTTCTGACGTTACCCCACCGCCAACGGCGGTATCGCCCAGCGCACCGTCGGGCGGCACCGAGTCATGTCTGATCGGACGTGGTATGGGTGTTCAAGTAAACGTGCTTGGCCTGTCGCTAGGCGGGTATAAGCAAGACGAAGAGTGTAATCGACGACGAGACTCCAAAGCACTCAAAGAACAAGGCATGTCCATCGCAGCGGTGGCGCGTTTGTGTCAATCGCTGGAGACATGGAAAGCAATGTTCGATTCTGGGACACCATGCCCGATGGCTGTAAATGGCCGATTAGTTGTGGGACGTGCTGCGACTGTTCTTATGAAAAGAGACCCAGAGATGTTTATCCCAGATTACAAAAAGCGCAAGGCGTGGTATGATAAGATATTACAGATTGGTAAGGAAGAAACCGATGAAGAAGGCAGCGATTCTAATCTCAGCATTTCTGAGCGTTTCCGCAGCACACTCCGAGACGACGATTGATAACCTAGTCAACGCCAGCCGGACGATTGCAGCGAAGCTTGAGCAAGGCCGTTACGCAGTCTATGGCGCAGAACACTACGCCAGCGTTGGTGGCATCATCGACTATAATGCTGTGGACGATGAGCAATACATAATCAACGATGGCGACATTGCTGCGTACCAAGACGCGTTGGAAGGTGTACGTAACGCATTGTATTACACAACTCAAATGGCTCTTGAAGAGAAGTATGAAGAGTCAATGGTCAAGGTTTCCGAAGCTGTAGACAACTTTGTTGTCGCGAGTGTTCAACTCAGCATGGTAGAGGAGGTTGCCGAGGTAGCCGAAGTCGCACAAGAGACGAACAGTGTTGAGGATCAAATAGCAGTCCAAGAGTTCATCGAAGTCAACGATGTAGAAATCAAACAAGAGACCGTGGCCGAATATAACCAGTCGCTAGAAGAGATTGCGGTCAATGCCCGTGACGCTGGCGCATTCTTGGCTGCGTCGAAGAACGAAGCACTGACCAGTATCTCAGACGAACACGCACAAGATTATGGTCAGTCTATGGCCGAGGCATCTATCTCCTATTCCGCTACCAACGACATACTGAGTGTTGAATGGACAACCAACATTGGCAACATATCGTTTCATGACTTCCTGACTGGCGACTATGTTTCTGCTGCTGATGTGTTGGGTGAGGGTGAGGCAATTTATGCCGACCAGCAAGCCTACATGTATCAATGAGCCTAGAAGAAACCGAACTAACAATCGGCGGCACGAAGCTTCGTGGCGTATGGATTGCAATCGTATTGTCTATCGGCACTACCCTAGCTGGCGGTATATGGGCAGTCGCGGAGTTTTACGGGCGGATCGAGTCTGTGGAGGCCGCAGTCGCTGGCAATGGTGACACAGCAGAAAAGCTAACAGTGCTCGGCACGAACCTCGAAACGATTATGGAAAACCAAAAGCAGTTGCTCGATCTGCGTGACCGGATTGCCGAGGTAGAGAAGACAACCGTCGAGAACGATTTACTGGTTCAACAGTTCAAAGAAAAAGTGGACGGCATTGGTGGTCGCTTCAAGAAAATCAACCGTGAAATTGATGATATCTGGAAGGGGCTAGACGCTCTGTCTAACCCGCTGCAGTAGGTGGGTTCACCCAGCCGTTTATCAAGAAAGCGTGACGCTTTCCAGACCAAACCCTTGAGACGCGGTGCCAGACACCCGGATCTAGGATCACGCATCTGTTGAAACGCGGAGCTACACGCTCTACCTCTGTCCTAGTTATGTCGGCTGTCTCTAGTTCTAAAAACCCGCCCCACAAGTTATGGGGTGTCAGGTAAAGTATACAAGCCCAGTCAGCGAGTATGACTTCTTCGCTACCTTCGTCCTTGTCTCTATGCCAATTAGGATACGGAGGCTCGGGTGTTGTTACATTGTACCAGTACTCAAAACCGCAAAAACCATTCAGGTTAAAGTAATCTCGACAGTAGGCTATAACATCGTGAGCGGCTTCTGTTCTTGTCACCCCATCCCACCATTGAATATCTTTCGTAACAGGCTCTATGGTTCCTGTTAAATGAGAAGGCAAGAAGTCGTCAATGATAATCATTCAGCAGCCGGTATGACTTCTTTTCGAATACGGTGCAACGTAACTTGAATACCCCACTTTCGCTTACCGCTAATCGTTGGGGCGATGTTGAAGGTATGACTTACAAATATTTCCCAGCCAAACAACAGGCGGATACCGACGAAGTTTACAGGCATCTCGAAGTCTGGATACTCTGGCACGAAACCAATGCCATGCCCTGTCACTGTCCGTAACCCTAGTGGGTATCGAAAGTATCGAGCGTTTAGACTTACGGGAACGTCTTGGCATCCCGAGCCGCCACCTTCATAGTGGCCTTCGAACTTCTTGACCGGGTCCATTATTACACGAAAATCTTTGGATTGATTGCCTTTGTAGAAAGGCTGCACCGGCTTGTAGACAAACAAGTGATAGAGGTAACATTTTTCTACATGATAAATGATTTGGTCTTTAGCCATTGTAGTCTCCTAGTCTACTTGCCCCCAGTTGTCTGCAACCGCGCAGTCAACCTTGAAGGGTACTTTTGCCTCGACACAGTTTTCCATAATCTCAGCAATCTCTTTGATTTGTTTCTTATCAGGGTTGCCGCGCTCGTCTGCATCAATGCTGAAACACAGTTCATCATGCACTTGTAACATGGGCAGATGCCCAGCGTCATAACAATCCAGCATAGCCTGCTTTGTTTGATCGGCACTCGAACCTTGAATCAGTCGATTCAAAGCCTTGTAAGTAAACGCACGTTTGATAGAACCACGCCCACCATATTCTTTTTGCGCTTGCTCCAAAGGCAGCGGCTTGTGGACACCAAACGTCTTGGGCTCCCACATATCGAACCGACACTTACGGCCTTTGACTGTGCGAATGATGCCAGACTCATTGGCGTGGTTGGACACCATTGTAGCCAGACCCTTCACGAAGGGAACGCGGTTGTGATACTCCGACAAAAGTTCTTTAGCCTCTTGCACTGTGGTATCCAAGACACCAGCCATCTTATTCACGCCCATACCGTACATGATACCCAAGTTCACAGTCTTGGCATCTTTACGAGAGATGCCAGCCATGTCAGCTACCATCTGGTGGAAGTCCGCGTTATCTGCTTTGTACCGTTCTACCACTTCGTCGATACTGGGGTGACGGTGTACGCCAGTGATGGAGGCACAATAGTGTGCCAACCAACGAGGTTCTTGTGACGCGTAGTCAAAGCTGCCCCACTTCTCACCTTCTTCCGGTAGGAACAAACCACGAATAAGCGACTTAATTTCTGGGTCACGAGCCGGTATTTGCTGTAAGTTGGGGTTAGAGGAGCTAAACCGCCCCGTGACCGTTCCACCCTCATCTGAACGAAGAGGATGAAATTCTGCGTGTATCCTGCCGTTATTAGAGAACTTTAGAATGTTTCTAATAAAGGTTGTACTCGCTTTGTTCAGTTCGCGCAGCCGCACAATTTGCTTGGCTGTCGGGTGTTCGTGTGCCGCCAAGAACTGTTTAGTAAATGACGGTGCGTCAGTTTTTTCTGTGCGTGGGTAGCTAAGATCAAGACTGTCGAACACAGTGGCGATAGAGTTGGCATTCCACGGCTCTACCCAAACACCTGTCTCGTCCTTGATTGCTTTCAGTATTTCTTTCTCACGAGCCTCAAGCTGTCCCTGTGCTCGCTCCGCGCCTTCTTCGTCGACCCGTACACCGCGCCAGCGCATCTCCAAGAGCATCGGAGTCAGGGCTGTCTCGAGTTCGAATATGTTGGAGACTTCTTCTTTAAGTATATCAGTCTTGAGCCTCTCCCACAGGCGGCGTGTAACCGCAGCGTCCTGTTCGGCATATGTTCCAACAAACCGAGACGGTAGCCGCCACATATCTGCTTTGGGATCCACGCCGTAGTCAGCCGCAGCCAACCGGAGAAGCCGCTCATTCTTGCTCTCAGACAAATATTCACGAGCCAAACCATCTAGATTGTACCACCTTCGGTTTTCATTCAATACTGCAGCGGCAGTCATTGTGTCGTATACTTTACCGTTTACCTTTATTCCTGCCCACCGCAGCCAGCCCAAGTCATATTGAGCGTTGTGCATGACCTTCGGCACATCGCACTCCATCATGTCTTTAATGTAGCTCATAACTGCTTTCTCAGGCAGGTTACCACCGCCCTCGTGCCGGATAGGGTAGTATCCAACGAAGTCATTGAACGCTACAGCGAAGCCCACAATGTATCCATCGTCTCGGCACCAACCTGGTCCAAGCTGCATGAGACTCGGATCTCGGGTCTCCAAGTCAATCGAGATTATGTCCGCGTCTTTGTAGTGATCGGGGAAGATAGACGGTGGTGTCCAGTCTTGATCAAGAGAAACTGTAGCCACTTCACGGATATCTTCATCCGGTAATGCCGAAGTCATACGGGCTGCGAAAGAGAGTTGGTCAGTCTTCTTCATATACGAAAGCTCCATCGTGCATCGCGGGACTCAATAATATGCAAGTTTTGTTTGGCGCGTGTTGCCCCCACATAGAACACACGCCTCTCGCAATCTGGGTCACCCATCGTGCAACAAGCTTTCGATGATTGAAGAAACAAAGCGACGTTGTCGGCCTCGCCGCCCTTTGCCTTATGAATAGTAGACAGAACAATACGGGGATTGTCGTCGTCAAATTTTTCACCAGATTCCAATACACTAGTAATATACACACGTTCCTTTGCTTGAACATCTAAAATCTCGTACCAGATTTTTTCTCGTACATCCTCGCCCAGAATATCCGTAACAAAGTTCATGTCGAATGTGTCACGTGCGTCTTCAAGCATGTCGCCCTTCGGAGCTTCTTTAATCTTCTTATTGCCTGCACGTTTCTTGTACCGGTCAATCTTCAGCATAGTCCAAAGTTCTTGAAACTCGGATAAGCCCAGAGACTCACCACGTGTCAGCTTAGTCCAGTTCCGCACAGCGTTAAGTGTGCGACTTGATACGCTCCAGCCGTTACCAGTCCGCCAGAACAAATGACCCATTGTTTTCAACTGACCCGCCAGCTTATTGGCGATATAGTTTGTCCGGCACAGGATCATCCACTCACCATTCTGTAAATCAAGCTCATCGATATCATAATGATACGACACGGATCCCGGTTCTTCACGCGGCTCGTAAGCCTTATCAATACGAGTGTGCATCGAGTCCGTAATGCTGGTAGCAAACTTATGCACCTCTTGCGGAACCCTAAAGCTTTGACCGAGCGTGAACTGGTTGTCTGTGTCCATGCTGCGCTCGATGAAGTCTTTGGGATTAACACCCATCCATTCGTAGATGGCTTGGTCATCGTCTCCGGCGTAGAAAACATCACTAGCGTTTTGTGCAAGCTTGTCCACCATCTGCCACTGCAACGGAACAAGGTCTTGCGCCTCATCGACGATTAGCGCGTCCAGCTTCGGGGCCTCACCGTTCTCGATGAACAGACGGATCATATCCGTGAAGTCAATTTTCTCCGCCGCTTGCTTGTAGTCTTCGTAGCTTCGAACAATGTGCTCAAGTTCGTTCAGCCGCAAACTAAAGTTGGCGGTCTCATGAAACTGCTGCTCGACAGGTATGCCACGCACCCGCGCCATGTTGTAGACACCAAGATACATATCGCCCTTGCTGCCCATCCGGAAGAACTCGCCGTCGTTAAGAGACATCGACGAGGTAGAAAGAAACTCCATGCCTATCATTTCTTCGAGACGACGATAGTCTGCACCACGCATAACGTCTTCAATCTTCAGACTAAGTTGACGAAACGCCAATGAGTGCAGCGTACGAAAGTACGGCATCCGTTTGTAGTCGAGGTTCAACTCAGACGCAGCGCGATTACGTGCTTCTTCTGTTGCCTTTTTACTAAACGACACAAAGCCAATACGCTCCGGCTCACTGCCCTGCTCTAAATAGTTACTAACTATGTTCATCAACGTAAAAGTTTTACCGGTGCCCGGCGGACCGAAATAAGAAGTCGTTGTCATTAGAAAGGCACCTCCTCACCTTTGATATCAACAGCGGGTATATCCATGTCGGGATCGAACTCCGGCACCGACCAAACACGAACCGCTTTAGTCTTGCCTGCCCTGTCTCGAAATGACTTGGTCACACTTGAGGAATTGCCGTTGTTAAGTTCTTTTAGACGCTCCTGCACCTGACCGCGTGTATACTGACTGAAGTTTTTGGTTTTAAGAAAGTCCATCAAAGCATCCAGCTTGAAGAAGACCTTGCCCTCTTCGACGTAAGGCTTGCCCAAAATAAGTTCTTCCGGAGACATTGCCTGTACGCGACCAGAACAGAAAGACTCAAGCAAGTCTTGGAACTGGCCTTTGTTTGTCAGTTCCGGCGGCACTTCAATCTTCATGCAGTCCTGTAGCGCGTTGTTCATGATAGTAGTCCAGTCAGACTCTTTCATACGCGGCGGTAGCCAGCCAAGCTGTTCGAGACAAGCGCGACCAAACTTCAACTGCATTTGCACGTCCTCGCTGGTCAACTCTAAGCGTTCGCCGCCGATATCTACGAACCACACGCGTGGTTCCGATAGCACAACACTCATGCCTGTGATTTCAAGCGACCTGAGAGAGCCGTTACCAACGCCGTACGCCTTTGTAAGGCACAGTGACTTGTTACAGTAATCCTTCAGCGGCGACTTCTTGCAGCCGTACTGATACTCCTTCTTGGTTAGCTGGTCTTGTATCTGCACAATCTCAGACGCAGGCAGCGGCGGGTTGACGTACTGCACGTTGTGCTGCTCGAGCAAACCCTGCCAGTTGTCGGGGTCCATCTTCTGATACATTACGCCGATATTGAACATGGTCTCGTTACGATTACCTTCGCCGATACCCATGTTGGTCAGCTTGACCAAGCACGGCGGACACTCCGGCAGGAAGTCTGTCTCGGAGCCTAGCTGTAGCCCCATAAACTTCTCAGGCCGAATGGTCTGCTCATCGACAAAGTCGAGAAACTCTTCGAGCGACAGTTCTTGCGCCTTGCTGTTGTATGCAGGACGCAGTGTGCGATCACCACCGAAGTACGGCAGGTTGATAAAGTTCCCTACGTCGCCGCGTTCGACTAAAAGTTTTTCTTGTTTCGGAAAAATTTCTGCCGAACCGTAGCCCAAAGCAGCAGCAATTTCGGATAGCTTGTCTCGCATATCCGCTGCAGATATCCACCCTTCAATGAAGAAATAGATGTGCGCTCCACCACTCTTGCTGCGGCATACAATGGCAGGGCAATCAAGAGCATCGCACTGCCCAACAAGAGCAGCATGATCAAGTGGGTAAACATCCACATCGATACAACCAAAGTGGCAGTTATTTGTGGAATTAATCGGAATAGCTCCGGCCCCGACAGTCCCGTCGAAATGTTTCTTGATGTGGGTTTCGTCGAGCGGAGTTCGGATAACACGGCTATCAGCTTCTTCTTTGCCGTTTTTGCGTGTTCCTTTAATCGTAGTCTGTCCATGTGCTGTCTCAAATCCTTCGAAAGCAGCCATGAACCTTTTGATGGTATTCATTGGCAACCTCTTGTAAAAATGGAGGTGGGAACTCCTTCTCCAAGATTCCCACCTCCGGCAGCTTAGAACGGTGCGTCGCTGGTGTCAGTACTAACTTCTTCCAAATCCGGATCGGGTGCTGCAGCAACCTCTCCTTCACTCACCATCTTGCTGAACTCTTTACAAGAGTTGTAGAGCTCTGAATCCTCTACGTAGCATTCACGTCCGGTAATCTTCCAAGCGTTCCAGCTACCCATGTCATTCGAGAACTCATCGGTCTCTAACTTCCAAATGCAACCGAAGCTCGGAACCTTGAAGGTCTTGCCGTTTGCTTGCGCCTGCTGCATGGAAATCATCGTATTCCACTGACGCGAAATCTTCAGGTTCGTCGACTTCATGTCAATGATTGCAGTTTGCCAAGTCCCGTTACTCGGGTCTTGAATCTGGACATAGTGTTGAGCGGACGTTACCAACTCGTTACCGTTGTCCAAGATATCCTTGTTGCCGACACGGGTCGCACCGAGGACACGAGGGTCATTGGGAGCAAGCTCACCTTTGAACCCACCGCCTTGGTCGTACGGGCCGAACTCCAAGAACTTCTTTGTATAGCCACACGGGATAACCAAGACCCCGTCTTCGCCTTTCCAAAGTTGTTTCGTGACTGTGTTGAACACATCACCAGCCTCTGCGCCTGCGATATGCTCACCGTCCTTCTTCTTCAGTTGTGGCGACACAGATTGAATGACCCGAATGAACGGGATCTTCATGTCATCGGCACCGATGTTCTCAGTACCTGCGCCTGCGTCTTCAATGAATGCGCCCAGCATCTCGGCTGGCAACGCAACGTCTGTCGTTTTCTTGACAGCTACTTCTTTAGTTTCACTCATAGCGATTTACTTCCTTTTGATCTTCGCTTCGGTTCCAACATACGCACCGAACAGGTCAAGGTCAGTTTCCTGTCCCTGCTCCATGCGGGTTTTCAGCCAGCCCTTCAATGTCATCGGATGAATCGATTGTTTTTGGGCAGGGTCAAGACCCTGTTGGCTGCAATCATCAAAGAACGCACCAGCCTGATTGTCTTGGCCTCGGCCAAACTGCACGACTACTTCGTTCTTGATAATATCGTCCTCGCCGATAGACCGCAGGAAGTTATACGCTTCCTCTTTGCGAGTCGCCGGAATGGACGCATAGACAAACTGCTGCAGACTGATGGAGTTACCATCAACGTCTACACGCTCTAAGCCCATTGCTTCCATTTCTGCGGGGATGAGTTCACGAGTGATGCGGTGATACTCTTTCTTGGCATCTTTAGCACCTTGCTCATGTTCTTCTTGAAGCGCAGACTGACGCTGCGCCTCTCGAATGAGGTCGGACAACTTGGCCCCGGCCTCTGTTTTGACTTCATCAAACGCTGACGCGTCTGCTTCCATCTCATCGAAAAGTCCACTCATTTGGACACTCCTTCTAGTTTCTACGTTCCCGTTTATAGCCCGTCGGCTTTGGGTGTAACGGGGCAGCTAACCATCCAAGAAAACCGCCCCGCTACGTCTTTTCAAAAATAAACATCATCTCTAGGAGAGACTTGACTAGGTATATAGACCATGCTATCTCATGTCAAGTAGTTATTTTTTAGGATTTTCTGTGCAGTATCAATATAAGACAGAGCCGTATCAGCATCAGCGCGACGCACTCAATGCCTCCGCCGCTCGAACCAACTTTGCCTACTTCATGGAAATGGGCTGTGGTAAATCAAAAGTGCTGATCGACAATGCCGCTTGGCTGTATCAACAGGGTCGCATAACGACACTGATAGTCGTAGCACCGAAGGGCGTGTACCGCAACTGGGTGCTGAAGGAAGTGCCGATACATTTGCCGGACGACATTCCGCACCAGACCGTGACATGGCGCAGCCAAGCAAACAAAGCACAACGCAAAGAACTACAAGAAGGCTTGGTGTATCACGACGGTCTTCGAATCCTGGTCGTGAACGTCGAGGCGTTTGTCAGCACCAAGTGCGTTCAGTACGTGCAGAAGTTTATGGAAGGCCAGACCGTGATGTTCGCGGTGGACGAATCCACAGTCATCAAGAATCCGAAAGCCAAGCGCACGAAGATTGTGACGCGGCTCGCGGAGCAGGCTGAGTTTCGCCGTATCCTGACTGGCTCGCCCGTGACGCAAAGCCCGATGGACTTATTCGCGCAGTGCGCTTTCTTGGATAAGTCGCTTCTGGGGTACGATAACTTCTACGCGTTCCAAGCTCGGTACGCGATCATGAAGCGTCAGAACATGGGCGCACACTCATTCAACCGCGTGGTTGGCTATCGCAATCTACCGGAACTGGCTGACAAGGTCGGCGGGTTCTCGAGCCGTGTGCTGAAAAAAGATTGCCTCGACCTTCCGGAGAAGACGTACACCACACGCACTGTGTCAATGACACCGGAGCAAACCACACACTACATGGCAATGAAGCGGACTGCCATGCTTGTGCTCGACGACGACTTGGTTATCGCGCAGCAAGCCATGACACAGCTTCTCCGGTTGCAGCAAATCCTGTGCGGTTACATTCCAACAGACGATGGCATCAAAGAGATACCCACCCGCCG
>CESX01005675.1_pt1 | contig 51587 bp, 71 predicted proteins | sample 326941 | NCBI WGS metagenome assembly CESX01 (sample SAMEA2622357, study PRJEB7988) | marine metagenome | isolation source: saline water (ENVO:00002010), including
CACAAAATACGTTTGCCCTGCGGTCAAGCTAGTCTGTTTGTCGTTAACTGAGCCGCCTAGCTGAATGATTGCTCGGCCATTTGCAGGGGCATCTTCTTCTGCAAAACCGATAAAGTTTTCGGACGTAAGGGCGGTGCCAAGGTCAAGCGCCGCGACGGTGGGCCTCGAACTGTTCCCAGAATCCCTAAAATGAAAAACAAAAACATCTGCACTGGTGTCGTAAACGAGATCTATGTAGGGGCCGCTACTGTTAATTGTAATCGGAGATGCGAAACTTATACCCGTGCCTGAGACCGTGCCTTCTGCAAACTTTTGCACATCAGCGCCGCCCTGATATGCGATTCCTACTGTGCCGGTATCTGGATTGAAGGCCGCGTTAACATAGTATCCTTGCTCTGAGCCAGAGAATGTGGCGGCAGTTCCAAAAGAAATACTCGTTGAAGAAACCGTGCCTACAACAGCCGTTCCGATGTTTGAGTTACCGTTATCTCCATAAGCAATTACAACTTTGTTATTCGTCGTGTCGAATGTTGAGGCTGAGAATGAAATTGACGCAGACTCAAAAACGGTAGGGGAGCCAAAAGAGATACTAGTCGAGGACACTGTTCCAACAATCGCCGTGCCATAGCCGGAGTTGCCAGAATCAGCGTAGGCAATAACAACCTTATTACTATTGCTGTCGAAAGTTGCCGAGGGATGTGATGTTATTGCGCTTTCAAAAACAGTTGGCGACCCAAAAGAAATTCCAGTTCCCGAAACGGTTCCAACAATGGCAGTTCCATAGTTGGAGTTAGGGTTATCTCTGTAAGCAATAACTACTTTATTACTGTTGCTGTCAAAAGTGGGGGCGGTATAAACAGTTGCCGCACTTTCAAAAACTGTCTCTGTGCCAAAACTGATGGAGTCTCCAGATATTGTTCCAACGATTGCAGTCCCATAGTCATTATTACCACCATCCCGATAGGTCAACACCACTTTATTGCTATCAGAATCAAAGGTTCCATTTAGGTAACTTAACTGCCCAGCAAACTCTACAACAGAGCCAACGGTACACGTTGTTCCAGATACGCTGACTACCGCACATTTTCCTTTATCGCCATCTGAACCATCCTGATAGGCAACAAGCGTTTTATTGTTACTACTGTCAAAAATCGCCACATTGTAGCTTGACCCCACAGCCGCCACGACTACCTCAGAGCCTAATGTTTCTCCCGGCTTTGTGGCTTTTCCGTCACTCTTGACCAAAACCGCGTTGCCTGCGCTCAAAGCAACAGCGGCAGTAAGCTCTTTTCTGCTGGCTGGTACATTTAGCTGTCTGCCTATATAGCTCATATCAACCCTTCACAATCAGCTTTGTGGATGTAACGGCAGTACCAGCGGTAACACTTGGGTCGCCTGCTGAAGTACCTATCGTGCCGTCACCCTGCACGAAATATGTTTGTCCAGGTGTCAGGCTAGACTGTGTAGTGCTAACGCCGCCCTTGATTAGCACTGTGGCTGTTTCCGTGTCAGCCGCCGCGTACTCTGCAATGCCTATGTAGTTTTCTGACGTCAAATTTGTTTCGTCGTAGGCGGGTCTGTAAATGTTAGATTTACCTTTATCGCCATCGCCTCCAGCACGGTAAACTAAAGCTAACTGTTTAGTATCTGGATCATAAAGAGGTATAAGGTCGACGGAAACATTGTGGTCGCTGATGTACACCATCGTACCATAGCTAACAGCAGTCCCACTAATTGTTGCAGGCACAGCTCTGCCTTTGTTGGAGTTATTTTGATCGCTAAACGTGACGAATAACTGGTTGCCAGCGGTATGGAAAACTACCCCACTGGTCGATGGGTTTCTGAACAGATAAGTAACGGGTGTTCCAAAGCTGATTGAATCACCAGAAACCGTCCCGACTACACCGAGGCCATAATTGGCGTCATCGCCATCCCTATAAACAATAAGCATTTTTGTAGATGCTGGGTCATACCCTATTGCAACATCGTGAGCGTGACCAGTTGTAAATACGACGGGTGTTCCAAAACTAATTGAAGTGCCTGATACAGTGCCGACAACAGCAGTGCCATTGTTGCTATTACCCTCATCCCTGTAAGCTATGATTGTTTTTTGGTTTGTGGGGTCATAGGCCGCACTTAAATAGCTCACTGCGCCTGACTCAAATTGAGTCGCTGACCCAAAGCTCACGGATGTTCCAGATATGGTCGCTACATAGGCTTTACCAACATCAGAGTTTTGATCGTCTTCTGATGCTATGACTATTTTTTGGGCGTCTGAATCGTATGATGCTGTATGATAATCTACCCAGTGATTGCTATACGCAACGGCTGTACCAAAACTGATTGTAGTCCCAGAAACTGTACCGACAACGCCATAGCCATAACTATCAACACTGTTATTGACATAGCCAACCAAAACTTTGCCTGCGTTTTCGTCATAGACAACAAAAGTTCTTCCGGTGGTTACTGACGCAACGACGACAGGTGTACCAAAACTAATCGACGTTCCAGAAACTGTACCGATAGCCGCTGTGGGATAGCTACTGTTATTCGTGTCTCTATAAACAGCAACGACTCGATCTGCGCTTTTGTCGTATGCGGCCGATAGATACTGTATGCCACCAGTCTCAAAAGTTACCTGTGAGCCTTCACTTGCAGTTATAGATGTTTCACCCACCTGTGCTACGTCACCGTCTGTCTCAACAATTAAGGGCTTGCCTGCGGTAATAGAACCGCTGGCCTTGGCCTTAAATCTTCTTGGTAGCGTGTCGCCTATAGTTTTCATTCTTTCACCACCAGTTCAGTAGCGGAAATGGCCGTGCCAGCTAGGACAGACGGCGACCCTGCTGTGGTGTTTAGGGTGCCGTCAGTCTGAACAAAGTATTGCTGGCCTGCTGTTAGGCCGGTCTGGTTACGGTCTATACAGCCTACCACCGCTATGGTTGCGTCTTGTCCATCTGTGTAAGCCTGATCGGTGATGCCTATGTAGTTTTCTGTCGTGACGTTTGTGGTGGTTGTTGCCGCTTGGAAAACGACACTTTTGCCTTTATTGGAGTCACCCTCGTCTTCATAGAATATGACTGTTCTTTCTGCACTGGCGTCATACGCAATGCCGTATTCGTCAGTCGCACTGTTTTCAATCACCAATGCGGTGTCAAACGAGATAGAAGTGCCGCTTACCGTTCCGGTTATGACAGTTCCATAAAAAGAGTTATCAGTATCTTCATACCCTATGACAATCTTACCCGTACTAGCATCATAGGCGGTTGCTGTTGCGTTTATGCCTGCCGCCTCAAAAACCACAGCAGTGCCAAAAGTAATATCCGTATCGCTGACTGTACCGACTATTGCAGTGCCGTAGTCTGAATTTGAGGTGTCTTTATACGCAATGACCACCTTTCCAGCACTGCTATCGTAAGCCGCAGATATGCGGATTGTTGTGGCGCTTTCAAACTGAGCCTGAGTGCCGAAGCTAATACCCGTTCCAGAAACAGTTCCCACCTTAGCGACTCCGGGCTTGCCTGATCCTTGAGCATAAACAACCACAGTTTTGTTGTTACCAGAATCATAAACGACATCTGGAGTGCCATAATCAGTGTCTGTTGCAATTGATGTTTCTGATCCAAAACTGATGGATGTGCCTGATACAGTGCCGACGATAGAATTTAAAGTGCCGCTATTTTGATAAACACAGACAATTTTCTGTGCAGTAGAGTCATAAGCGGCGTGACAGTCTCTTGTTGTCGCGCTTTTGAATACAACAGGCGACCCAAAACTTATTCCTGTGCCTGAGACGGTGCCGACGATTGCAGTGCCGTGTTGGCTGTTACTAAAATCTGTATAGAAAATAACAATCTTGCCAGCGTTGACATCATATACTGCGCTACATTCCAAGGTAGTTGCACTTTCAAATACTACGGGAGTGCCATAACTTATTGAGTTATCGCTACTGTCAACTGTTCCAACTGCCGCAGTGCCGTATGAGCTATTGGGTACATCTCTGTAAGCCACTACTATTTTTTGATTAACAGAATCATACGCCGCGCCAAAACTAATATTTTGGCTGTTTTCTATTGCAACTGGTGTTCCAGCGGCTTGAGACACGGCAGTTGCTGAGACTGCTTTTACCTTGCCGCCAGGATCATTAAAGATTGTTTTTGCCGCGCCACTTAAATCCGGCTTTCTGTACGCCACAACAGCTTTTTCAGAGTCAGGATCGTATACAGCGGCAATTGACTGCCCGACTCCGCTCACAACATTTTCAAAAAATAGGGCGGCAGTGCTAAATGTTAAGGCTTCACCGTTTGCTGACGGCGTTGCGTAAACATATTCGCCTTGATTGGAGTTGCTTTGATCTCTGTACACAAGCAACACTTTTTGCTGGCTTGCATCATAAACGGCGGATGGGAAACTAAACGAATTATTGCCACTGTCAAACGTGTATGCGGATTCGTTGTTATTAGTGGTGTCTATCGCACGAACAGTAAATGCCTTTCCATTACCGCTACTGCCATCATCCTTGTAGGCACAAACCGCTCTGTTAATGCCGTCACCGCTAGTCATAAGTGCCATTACTGGGTTGTAAGACAGTGAAGCATCAGCAAGCCTTGCACTTCCAAAACTGATACCCGTTCCAGAAACAGTGCCTGTGATTAACGTGAGTCCTCCGGCATTTCCGCCGTCTGAGTATACGATTAAAATCCTACGTTCTGAGGTGTTGTTCCAATTCGGCATTGCAAGAGCAAAAATATATTCAGTTGCGGCGCTCTCAAAAACTGTAGCCGTGCCGAAAGAGATACTTGTTCCGCTGACAGTGCCGACAATAGCTGTACCGTATTGGCTATTGCTTACATCTCTGTAGGCAATCACAACCTTTTCTGCGACATCATCAAATGTTGCAGTAAGGTCGTATGTTTCGCCTGTCTCAAAAACTACAGCAGACCCGAAAGAAATACTGGTCCCACTGACGGTGCCAACAATGGCCGTGCCTTGGTTTGAGTTACCACCGTCTCTGTACGCAATCACAACCTTGTTATTGGCTGAGTCAAAAGCAGAGGTAATTGAATAATTACCGGACACGGTAGCCGCCTCAAAAACTACAGGCGTTCCAAAGGTAATATTGCTACCAGACACCGTACCAACCACAGCCGTTCCGTAGTTAGAGTTGCCAGGATCGCTATACGCAACAACAACTTTATCGTTACTAGTATCGTAAACAGCAGAAAGATAGTGTGCCTGCGCGTCAAACGCTGAAGACTCCGAACCCAAGGTTGTTCCGCCCGCAGTCACGATTACAGGCTTACCCGCCGCTATAGAGCCATCTGCTGTTGCCTTGTAAAAGGCATCCAGTATATTGGGGTCGTTACCAATAAACCTCATGGCTTAGACCTAGCTTATTTCTTCGTAACTAACGAAAACCTTCAGGTCGTTTGCGGCACCGGCTTGCGCCCCAAGACTACGATCCTCTTCCAAGTATAAAGAAGTGTTCTTGTCGATCACTACAAGCGTTGAGTCCTGCGGTACGGAAACCGTCTTAACAATCTCTGTAGCAGTGCCGCCGATATCGTCTTGGCTGTAGTAGCTAACTGTAATGTCAGCCGCTACAGCCCCGTCAACATTTGCGACAGTAAGGCTATTTACCTTAAAAACCTTGCCAGAGCTTGCGGCATTCGACACCACAGCGGTGGCATTAGTTGTGGTCAAGCTCACCACCGCAGATTTACCTGTAATCGTGGCGACATTAACAATGTTCGGTGCGGCCATTTTTTATCTCCTATCCAAATACAATAGCCATCGCAATGGCTTTGCCTGTGTTAATTCCTGCGCTCGCAAACGAAAGTTTACCTCCCGTTGTAGAAACGAGTGCTTGTCCATTTGAGCTTGCCACTGCGTCTGGTAACTCAAGCGTATAAGTTGCTCCCGCACTGTGCGGGGGTCCCTTTAATGTCACGCCATGAGAGTTTGATTCGCAGTTGAACCGTATTGTTCCTGCATTGGTGTTCCCATAAAGCTCTGTAAAACCTGTTCCATTCGGGAAAAGTTGAATGTTCCCGTTGGTGTCAGTAGATTTAACGGCGTTAGAATCAATTTGAATATTATCAACATCAAGTTCGTTTGCCGTGATTTGACCTGCCGCGCCATATACAACGGCTTTTGAGTTCACAACTGTGTCTGCAGTAGAACCATCAACCAGATTAAGCTCTGCCGCTGTTGACGTTACGCTTGTGCCGCCGATAGCCAGTGTAGCTGTATTGATTTTAGTTGTAGATAAGGCGGTGTTCGCATCGACTACTGCCGCCCCAGAACCCGCTCCGTCAAGGTAGACAATAGCGGCTTCGCCATTTGCAATGGTGACATTGCCACCAGAGCCTTGTGAAATATTGATAGATTGTGAGCCGGAGGTGGCGTTTTCAATGTACATGACCCGCGAAAGATTATTCGGGGCAATGGTGAGGGTGCGCGTAGCTGACAAGCTAGTGCCAGAGGTCACTTTGAAGTAAAATGCTCTAGCTGGGTCTGTGGCCCCATCAGCTATTGTGGTGGTCGCATCTCCATCACTAGAGAACGAAGCCTGCGTATTGTAGCCCAAAGCTTCTCCGAGAAGCTCTAGGTTAGTATTTGTGGTGGTACCCCATGTGCCTGACCCTTCCCCTGTAGCGAGTTCTGTCAGGCGCAGATTGTTAACGTAGGTCGCCATGTTTTATCTCCAAAGCTAAAGATTTGATTCACCTGAAGCGGCAGGCACACTTGTGGCATAAATCTTCATGCTTCGCTTCAAGGTTAAAGGTTTTCCGCAATCTGAGCAAGCACTTGCTTCTAGCTCATTCTCATCTAAATCGAAGCCACAGTGCAAACAAACAATTTCTATGTCGTGTTTGACATCAACAACACCATCAGATAGATTTTTTGCTTCATTTGTGAGTTTCAAGCCGCTATCTCCGTCCATGTTGTTGTTTGGTTGGGTATTATCTTACCCCAAACAGTGACGCTCGTTAAGTTCACGGTAGCCGCGACCCCTGTGGGGAAAACATTAGCGTCAGCTGTGACTGTGACTGTTCCTAATGCTGTTGTTCCTAGAGCTCCCGTTGTACCGATGTTTGCGTGTGTTATGACTGTTGCAGTGCCTAGCCCAGAAGTACCCGCGTTGCCAGTGACAGAAACAGAAACCCCTGTACCTTCAATGACCGTTGTGGATCCAACCTGACCAGTGCTGGTGACCGCAGTCACAGGTATCAAATTGTTGGTAATTTGCGAGGCAGTCCCGAGGGCTGACGTTCCTACTACACCCGATACTACATTTATCGAACCGGCGTCTGTAGTTGCAGTGCCTACACTTCCGGTAGCTTGTAAACCTAGTGAGTTCCCCCAACCACCAAGTCCCCAAGTGCCTCTGCCCCAACCATCTAAACGCACAGTCACGTTAAACACAGCCTGTGCTACTTGTCCTGTGGCTTGCAAGCCAGAAACAGCAAAACTGACGCTGATGCTGGCTATGCCTGTACCTAGTGCCGTTGTGCCTGTAACACCAGACACGGCAATAATAGAGTCCCCTCCGGTGCTGACAGAACCGATTTGGCCTGTGCCTGTGGGCATTGCTGGAGAGTCCCCCCAGCCGCCGCTATTCCATGCGCCAGCGCCCCAACCACCTAGCGGGACAATTACGTCAGTCATTAGGCAATACGGATAATCGCACTGCTAGCGTCGGCCGTTGGGAACACAACTGTAAAATCGCCTGCGGTAGACGTTTTGTCTCCACCAAAGTCTAAGACAGCAACCGCCGGATCACCAGACTGTGTATCATTAAAAATCAATGCACCCCTAGCTGTGATTGTAGACGAGCTAAAAGTTGTGTCATTGAAATCTAAAAACGCAGTTGTGCCGGAACTGGTTGGCGCGACAAGGGTCAGCGAGTTGCCCTTTGCTGAGTAACCTGTCCCAGTAACTTCGTTAGATGTTGTGTACGCTGTTGTTCCCGCACCTAAACTAGCTGAGCTAGTGTACAGAGCTAGATTGAACGTATCTGCACCTGTCCCACCACGAGCCACAGTAGTCCCGAAGGCATGGATACCCTTGAGTATCTCAACCTTGAAACTTGTGCACATTGCTTGAGTAATAGCCATTATGAAGCCCTCACAATTTACGGATAATTTTTGCCATATCGCTATGACCCTGTTTTACTAACATCGCACACAGACTTGTTCTGTCTGATTTGATAGCTTCTTTCATGTAAAATAAAATCAACTGTCGTATGCGATCCTTGTACACTAGCGCCTGTGCTTTGACCATTTCGTCAGCAGTGTCGCTTATTTCAATAAGTTTATCTACAGCCCTTTCTGTAATCTCTTCCGGTGTAAAGCCTCTGTTCTGGGTTGTATGAACCTGTACCTCTGGGAACACAGTCGCGGCTTCTACTCCGTTCATGATTGTGCAACTCTCCTAACAAGCCCCTCGCGGTAGGCGTCTGTAATTTCTTTTGCTTCACCGAAGTTTTTGAGCGTCGCTATGGCTTCTGCAAAACGCTTTTCGTAGTTTGCCATGATGTCAGCTTCACCTTTCATATAAGTATACGCTTCAATCAATGAGCCATACAACATTGCGATCTTTGCATTTGTGCTCAACCATGTAGAATCGCTCTCTCCTCCCGCTGTGAGACTATTAGGTCTATAAAAATAGTGTAGCTCTACAGTTAGATTGCTTGCAGGGGTAGGGGCCAGAATAAAATAGCCAGACACCCCAGCAGGACCATTACCCTCAAACAAAGCGTAGTATTTCGGGTTACCTGTGACTGTTTCGTCAGGGTTGTATTCTTGGACATAATTAACGTCTTTGTAATCTAAGAAAACTACGTCATTATCGCTATTTGTATAAGACAAAGAGAACGGTGCTAAAAAATCGCTGGGTGTCGCTAAATACTTGCTACTTGCAGTAGTGTTTGCTGACACGTTTTTACGGAAAAATGTTAACTGAACGTTCTTGAGTATGCGCTCTTCTGCGGCTTCTATAAACAAAGGCAGATTAGTGACAAAACTCGTTTCTGTGTTTTGTGTGTAGTCTTGTATTGCCTGTTTGAGAGAACTGAATGTAAAGCTCATGATGTGGTCACCGTTACATTACCAACCACCCCTACAGCGATTACGGGCAGTTGATCTTGTTTTTCTATGGGCGGCACACCTACGTAGATGTTGTAGGGTTCTTGACGTGCAGGTCTAGGCTGAAACAATGCTTGCGGATCAGCTGGGGTATTAATAGGTTCGAGCTGTGGGTGCTTAGGCTCAAAACACTCTGGGCAAACAAGGAACCCTGTCCACTCCTTTTGCATATCTAGGTAACGCTGTTGTTGGCCGCACCTGTCACAAATGGCTAGGGCGTATATTCCTGTTGCATAAGCCATCAGACAGCCCTGTAAAAGTTTCTATTAGGAACGACCTTAAAACTCGCTCTGTCCCTGTCTTCTTTCGCGGCCCTTGCGAACTCTTCTTCATAAACCACACGTAAAAGCTGTGTTCTGTCAGGAGCACGTTTCATGCTGATGTAGTAGGCAAGCCCCGCCGCCAAACACGGATAAAAACGAAAAGGTAGGTCTAAGGTGTTTTGCTGGGTATCTGCATCGTCGATACGCACAAGCCGATCGTATACAAGCGTGTAGGAGGCGTCTGGCGTAGGCCATACCCTTACGTTAGGGTTTATCTGCCTGTCGACATAAAACTGCGTAGGGCGCTGTTGTGTGTTTTTAGTGGGAATGTTTAAAAATTCTTCACGACTAACACGGTCGATGCTTATGTCTTGCTGGTCTGTTTGTCCTGCATTTGTTCTTACCACAGCAGACAAAATATCAATGGTGTCCGCACCAAGACTATAAGAAGCTGTTCCTTGTACTAAGGAAACGGTAGACTGCTCGATTGTCCAGCGGTTGAGTCCACGGTTTGCCCAATCAGCAAACAACAGGTTCATAGAACGCTTAGCAGATTTGAGGTCGTACCCTGTTTTAGCCTCTATGCCACATCGCTCGAACGCCTCCTCAATGTATTCTGCGACATCGAGTTCGAAATCTTTAGAACCAGAGACAGCCACCCTCTAGTCAACTCAGCTACAGGGTCCGCGCACAGCTTTGCTGTTGCCCTTAGTTTTAGCCATACCACCGCCGTTATAATTTTTGCGACCAGAACCACCGCCGTTCATACCCATCCTTTTGCGAGGGGCCATCATGTCAACCATAGCCATATTGCCGCCTGCTTTATTCATCCTTTTTGGCATTTTCATTTCTCCTCCATCATCTTTTTTGGCACGACCAAAATCACTTTGCATGGCCTTATAAGCCTCGGGGCTTATTGTCGTGTTCTTTTTAGAACGCGAAGTGCCTGCTTTTTTACGAGCGTTAATGTTATCGTACAAACCTCGCTTTTTCTTTGGCATAGTGGTTACCTGCTTTTCCTCTTGTGACCTAGTGATTGGCACTTACCACGCCTTGCAAGACCAATAACGAGCACTAAACTTGTCTTTGGCTGTATCGCAGTTGTGGCGAGCCCTGAAGTTTTTGCGACGTCCGGGTTGATCTTTTTTAATGCTCATGTTCGGATCACCAAAACGCACGAGTTTGACTTGTGAGCCCTTTTTTGCCAGCACTGCTGACTTTTTAGGCCCGTTAGGAGTTCTTTTAGGCTTGTTATAGCCTGCAAAACTTTCTCCTCGATAGGTAAGCCTACCTGAGGCTGTTCTCTTAACATCTTTTGTCGTAGCCATTAGGTAAAGAACACCGTGATTGCTGTGATGTTAGTGAAAGTACTGACATGAATATCAGAAACTCGTATTCCCTCGTCTGGAATATTGACAGAGTGAGTTTCACTGGCAGAAAAATCAAGATCAAGGACTACAGCCCCAGCACTGCCATCCTTGATGGTAAGCCGAGGTGAACCAGAATCAGTCAAAACTTGGATCTGACGGATGCGAGCAGGTCCTACAGCGGCAGAACCTGTTCCTGTCAGACGTTTTGATCGTACGTCTGAGTTAGACATATATCACCTCTTTACGTTGTCGGTGAGTCAGACGAGATACCAAAAAACTTGAGGGCCAGAACACCGCCTGCGCCTGCTGTGCCAGAAATAACGACTTCTACCTCATCAGCTGTCTCTGTGGCCGCAGTGGTTGTACCACCAGACATACCCAACACGCCGTTACAGGGGAAAAAGCCTTTGAAACCTGTTGCATTGGTAGCGATGGAAACACCGTCCACAAAACCATCTGGGTCTGCGTCTGTACCTATGTCTTGTAGGTTGACAGCATTAGCCGTTGCGCCCGTCACAGTAATAGCTACGCCCATAGGAATAAAATTAGAGGGGATTCCTATAGAAGCTTCTTTGTGCGAAGTACCCGAGGCGGCAATGGTGATGGTAGTGCTATAGGTCGACAATGTCATGTCGCTGGTTACAGCACCAGTCGTAGCATTTTTGATAATATTCTTGAAGCCGTTTTCAGAACGGACGGGACCGTTAAACGTAGTGTTAGCCATGAATAATCTCCTGTCTTGGCTAGTGTCACCCGCTTTATGCAGATGTCAGGAATTATCTATATAATACACAAAAGAAAAGGGGACACAAGGGTCCCCTTTAACTTTTTTACATTGAGAAGTTTACGCTCCTTGCGAGGCAAACACACAACGTGGGTCAGAAACACCAAAGCTGTATCGCTCTCTGGCTTTGTAGCGAACATTGCCTGTCTCAAAATCACCTTCCATAGAAGTTTTGATTGGTGAGCGGACAAAATGCTTAAAGCCGTTGGGCGCATCAGTTTTAATGAAGAACGCATCGGGGTCTGTGAGGAAGTGATTCACCACATAGCCCTCTGGCAACATACCCATGTTTCTCAAAGCGTTGACATCGTTGTCTGCCGTAGCCGGACGCAAGTTTGATGCCATCAGACGTTCTGCAACAAATTGCAGTGCTGGTGGGATAATCATCTTACGGCCTTGCAGAGCAACTTTCAAGCCTCGCTCATCGATAAACGCCGCAATGTCAATCATAGATTGCTCTAGCGATGTTTCGTTGAGGTCTGCCTGAGTCGTCAAGGTGTTTTTCAGATTACCTCCACCTACGGTCGGGTGAGTAAGAGCACAAAGCTCAACACCGTCACCGATGGGGAAGTTGCTGTCAAACGCATTGTTCAATACAGATGCCGCCTTGACTTGCTTAGTGTTCGCCATGCTTCGAGCCAATGCACGGGTGTAACGAGAGCTGAGTCGATCGTAGAGATTGTCCTCTACGGCCTCTTCAGTAATCGCAAACGCCAGCGCGATGGTTTCGTGAGTGTAGCGAGCTGTGAACGACTCGTTAGCAGTATCGTATGCTACTGCCGCGCCTTCACCCTTGGTGGGTGCTTGCCCGAATCCAGCCAACATTACTTCCTCTTCGAATGCACGATCGGAAGCCTCATTCTCGAAAATTTCGGCGTGTTCGTTTTCGTAACGGTCATACTCCATACCGAACAGAGCGTTGAGTCCAGGCTCCAGTTCTTTTAGGAGTTGGGAACGAGTAATAGCCATTTCCTATTCTCCTTATACACCAGCGCCAGTACCGTTAGCATTGTAACGATAAAAGTGGTTGTTGAGTTGAACGATTGCCAAACGACCAGCAACTGAAGCGTCATCATTAGAAAGAGTATCCTCAAACCCAATGATTCTCATATTCAGCGTGTTAGTAGTGTTGACGGTTGATACAGCCAGTTCAGCTGAGGACTTTCCTGTGGTGTTGTTTCCGGAAGTTCCACTGCTAAAGTTAGCGTTTGCATGGACTATTGCATCTCCAGCGGCGGCATCACAGTTGATCAAAAACAATTGATCAGGATGTGCGGCTATCAACGCAGTAGCTTCAGTTCCAGATTTAGCTGACGCAGTTCCAGGCCACTTGTTTTGAAAAGTGGGGGTCCCGTTCAGGTCTGTAAACTGACATCCAATAAAAGCACCCAGTAAAGGCACTGTCCCACCAGCGGCGGCTCCTACAATATCAATCAATCCATTTGCGAGAGGGATAACAGGAGTACCTTCGTAAATTACACTGGTAGTACCCGTTGTCGCCGCAGTTTGGATTTTGAAGGACATCACACCGTTAGTGTTAGCACCAGCACCGAGCATTTTGTAAGGCCGAAGCCCAAAAGCGGCATCTATATTTGCCATTGCTCAGATCTCCAATTTAATCGGTAGAGTTTTTATCCCCACCGAAAGTTACACGAGATTGCCTATTATTTTCAATAGGCATAGACGGATGTTGTTCCCTCATGAGATCATTATCAACAGCGGTAATTTGATCTTTTGCCTTTGTACGGTAAAAGTTGTTGCGCTCTTCTCTGGTCTCTTTGGGAAATCTAGCAAGTACCAAACCACCAACACCAATCACTCCGGCGTGTTTGCCATCCTGTAGTGTTGGGGCTTCAAAATCAGGGTACTCATCGGCGCGAACAAGTTCAAAGCCTTCGCGTAGGCGAGCAGAAAGGTTCTTTTTATCGTCGTATCCCATGACTGATTCACGGACCCAACGATGTACAAACCCTTCCGGTGCGGGGGGTGCGTCCAGTGTTGACGGGGGCCTCCAAGGTTGTGCTCTGGAGGTTTTTGCCCTAGTTTGGGCAGTGCGTGGGCTTTTATCTACCATAGATTCCTCACGTGTTTTGTTGCATACGCAGTAGTGACTGTGCGTACTGTTTTTCAGTTATACCAAGTTTTTTAGAAATTGCAACCTGAGATGGAGTAAGTTTCACACTTGTTTTATTACCACTGGTGTTTGACCTACTGGCCCCAGCGACCCGAGGTCCAGATTTTTTCTTAGGTGCATTTTCAAACTTGTGCGGAAACTCTGCACGAAGCCTTTTGTCAACCTCTGCATAATACTCATCTGACTGTGGGTCGTAACCCTCTTGCTCTGTCATTTGTTTATGCATATACAGCGCAGTAATTGTCATAGGTTCATCAACACCGAACCAATCGTTCTTTTCAGCCCAAGCCTCTGCTTTGGGGTCTGGTGGTTGTGCAGGCTGTTGCTGTTGTGCGGCTTGCTCAGGCTGTGCAGGCTGTTGCTGTTGTGCGGCTCTTCTTGCTTGTTCTGCTTTTACATAATCTAGCCTTTCGCGCTGGGTGGCTAAAGTGGCAAGACGTTTGTTTGCTTCAAACTGTGCATCTGTGTCACCAACATCGTTTGCGCGTTTGAGATGTTGTTTCAGTAATTCTTCTTCGGTATTGACTCTGTTTTCGAACTCTGTGACATATGAGGTGTCAAGAGAGGTTGCCCTCTGCTTTTGCTCTTCTAACTGTTGCTGAACAGACTGTGCGTACTCAATGGCGGCTTTTTCTCTGCGCTCTGCTTCTCGCATTTTTGCCGTGAGTTTACTGATGCGTTTTTCTACGCTTTTGCTGTAGTCTTTGTGTTCGTCATCCTCAGGTTCTGCCTCAGTTTCGGTTTCAGGGGCTGGCTCTTCGACAACAGCCTCTTCTGTTTCGAGCTCTACCTCAACGGCGTCATCTTCGATTTCGTTGATGGGTTCTTCTTTCATTTCTTCAGGCATGGTCTATCTCCATGTTATAGATGCAGGATATCGTCGGGACTAGAAATCTTGGCTAAGATTTCATCGTCGTTAAGTAATCTCACCTCACCGCCTTCTATTCTAAAACGGCTACCAGCATATCTGCCAAAGATTACCCAATCGCCTTTTTCACACCAAGGCTCAGCGTTTTCACCAAACTTGTCCAAATCTTTATAGGCAAGCGGTCCCATTTTGAGAACATAGCCACAGACCGTTGCAACGCGCTCTTTTTCTTGTGTTTCTGGTGTGAGCAGGATACCGCCATCAGATTTCTTTTTACCTTGGTAGGGTAAAATCAAAACACGCCACCCTGTAGGGGCTGGCAGTCTGTCAAGGGCAGTTTGCGGAAGTTTGTCTGGATCTAAAACAACATCTTCAGCATCGACATACGCCTCTGCTAGTAATCCGTTGCTTTGTGGTGGTGTTTGAGCTCTTTCCTGTGCGATGTGTTCTGGTACAAGCAATGAATCAGTCATTTTCTTGGCTTACCTTATTTAGCAGGAGCTTTAGCTCCTGTTCTGTTGTTGCAAGTTCTCCGAGCTTTGCTCTGAGTTCCTTGAATGCGACAAAATCTGCAACTGGTCCGTAACAAATGGCTTCTGTCACAAGTTCTCGTCGTTCACGAATATTCTTAAGCATTTTTTCATAAATGTAAAGCTCTGACATCAAATATACTCGCCTGTTCTCACCATTTCAGCTATTTCTACTGCTCTTTGGCCTACTTGTTCTGCCCAACGTGAGTCTAAGAGTTCTTTTGATGCAGTTTCCCAATCTTGTTCAGACATGGCAAACAACGCTTTTTCAAATTTTCTCAATCTTGACAACCCTAAATTAAAAACGAGGTTGATCATGGCGTTTTTACGCACTTCGTTTAGCTTTTCAAACCATACAAAGTAAGTGGTGAGTTCTTGCTGGCATCGCTTGATATCATTTTGTAAAAGGTAGTCTATTTCGTCATCGCTGAGGCCAAGACCACCGTTTTGATCTATGTTTCTGCCTACACCAATGGTCACATACCCAGCACTGCATTTGTAGGCGTGAGGCTTTACTCCTTCATGGCGGCGTAGGAGTTCAACTGTTTTATCCATTCAAATACTGCCGTCGGGTTTAGCCAGTGAAGCTATTCCTTGTGCTGTAGAAACATATGGATTTGGTGGCGGGGGTGCATTTGGAATAGATCCCAATAAATTCATAAAGGTTGTTTCCGGTCCCGCAGGAGGGGTAGGAACGTAAGGGTTGCTGAACCCTTGAGGATTTGGCGGCATAGCACTGGGGACAACTATTTCTCGTGAAACAGGCGGAGGTGCAGGAGCCGTGTCTGTATTACCAAGGAACGTAGCAAAATCAATGCCTCGGTAAGGTGCTCCTCCCGTATTTCTTGGGCCTTCGCCTCTCATACCCCCCCTAGCATCTCCTACAACATTGCCTGAAGTTGCAGGAGGGGTAGTGCCTGTGCCTTGAGGTGGTGTGTAGCTTTCATTGTAGGTGTATCCTGGACTTGGAACACCCACCGTTTCGCCAGTGTGAGGGTTTGTAACGAAAGAAACTACCGTAGGGTACACTTTGTCTGGGTCTGGTGGAGTTATCCAATCTGGCAAGTTATCTGTATCTACCATCTGAGGTTCTTGTTGCTGTGTTGATTGACCACCACCAAGAAAAGTTGCAAGGTCTATGTCTTGCGCTCGTGATTGTAAGCCTGATGCAAAATTTAATCCACCACCTGTGCCTACACCCAAAGGACCAAGCGGACCCAAATCGATGTCTGCGGGGATTTCGAACACCTGACCATTTTTATCAACAATTTTAACCACATCAGGATTTGATGTGCCTGTTGCTTGTTGATTAGAGTCTGCATAGGCGGAGTTCCCGCCAAGGAATGTTGCGAAATCTATTGACTGTGCCACAAGCTACTCCTTCTTGCCCAAAAATAGGCCGAACGCACCAGTAAGCGCCCCCGTCATCACAGACACAAGTGCCGCCTGTTCAGGATTCGGGTCAGGCAAAGACATGAACCATTCTACGGTGCGGTATGTCATGGCAATCATAGCAAAAATCAATATGCGTGGGATAATACGCCACGCATTGAGCTGTTCTGGTGTCATCTGGCGTTCCTCAGCTTCATCAGTTTACTAGCACCACGTACTCCAAAGCTAGCAGATACCGCAAGGAATAGTAGATACTGATACCAATCTGGCAGAGTATCCAGAGCGTGAAAACCGTCAGCCACACGCATAAGAATATCGGGATCACCAACCACAATAGAGTAACCAACACACAAGAGGGGGATAGATAAGATGACTGTCCAAAACTCATCTTTCCAACTGTTAGCGGAAGCCTCTGCCATTTTCTCTTCCCAGCTAGCAGTATTGCTAATGACTTCCATCTTGGCTTTGTGTTTAGCTTGAGATTGCTCATGTCTGTTGTCCATCCATGATTTGGCAAGGTTGGCAATCGGTCCTACTAAAAGCTGTAAAGCCATACTATTACCTCACTCTAGTCGTATTTAGTTTTCTTTCTACGGTTCGACATAACCGCCCCACAACCACGGTGGTTTTTTCGTACAACGCCACCATCGTTTTTCTTAGAGCGGCCAGCCGCGCTAAGAGCAATCGCCACCGCTTGTTTCTGCGGTTTACCCGCTTCCATTTCCTTACGGATATTACTGCTGATTGTTTTTTGCGAGTCACCTTTTTTCAGAGGCACTAAAAAACGCCCTTGAACTTTGTGCCGCGTAACGCCGCTCCGTTGCCACGGGAAACTTGACCATTTGTAGCGCGGTTGCTGGTAGCATCTTGTGTTGCTTGGTTTTCTATTAGACCACCATCTCTATACTGCATCGGGCCGCCATCCATCTTTTTTGTGCGCTTTTGTTTGACAGCAGTCTTCATAGGCTCTGTAGTGTTGCCGTCCTTGTCCATATCTAAAAAGTCAGGCTTACTACCTTTAGCACGTCTAACACGAGCCTTTGCTTTCGGCTTAGGCTTAGGCTTGGCCTTTGCTTTCGGCTTGATTTGGGTCAGCTTTTTTGAGTTTTCAGTGTGGGTTGCGCCTGTGTGTAGCGTCCCATCTGCCATCTTATGGGTTGCGCCTGTGTATAACTTACCGTCTTCGGTATAGTGAGGTACACCTTTAGCCATTTCAGCCTCCTGTTTGTCTCTGAGCTTGTTGTTGCATACGCATGAGGGCCAGCTCTTCGGCAGATTCTATTCTTTCCCTGCCTAGTGCCATGTTCTGTGCTTGACGTTGTTGGTCGAGAGCAAGCCGTTGTTGGTCTATCTGTTGGTCTGCTACCTGATCTTGTTGGCGTAGCTGTAACTCTTGTTCTTTGATAGCAACCAACGGGTCTTTTTCTTGGTCTTGTGGTGGGTATTGTTGCTGGAACTGCGTGATAAGCTGTGCCTGTATCTGCGCCACCAGTGCCTCTGTTTGCTCTGGAGGCAACTGAGAAGCCTGCGGGTTAGCCGCCATCTGTTGTTCAGCCATTTCTCGTGCTTGCATACCCAAATGGTCGTATATGTGTTTTTCAAGCACTAATAACACAGGTGGTTGCATTTGAGCAACTTTTGTCCTCATGTAAGCCATGTGAACGGCAATATGGGCTTGGTGATCTTGTCCACGGAACACTTGCAACTTTCCTTGACCACCCGCCGCCGCACTCGCCTCTTGGTTTTCGGTAGCTGGGTCACGCGGCATCTCTTGTGGCTCAGGTTTGAGCATTTGTTCAATGTTTTGTACACCCAGAGCAGAGTACACCCTGTAATATGCTTCATGTAGGTTGTGTAACTCTGGTGCGGCCTGCGCCAACTTGAGTTGTTCTTGTGCTAACACCACACGTTGCGACATACTGAAGATGTTCGGGTCGCTCACAGGCAAAATATCTACACGGGCATCAAAATCCTGTGTTTTTATCTGTGCATCTACGCCTGTTTCATACGGATACGGCTGTGGGTCTTCTGCAAAAAGCCTTGCTAGCATTTTGAGCTCTTGCTTCAGGCTGTTGTGCAGTCTTTTGTGTACTGCACTCACAATGCGAGCCCCACGCTCAAGCAAAGCAATGGTTGTGCCTACGGGCATCTCTTTGTTGCCGTCTGCAATGCCTATATCAGTGTTGCCTATGAACCTTTGGGCTGACTCAACAACAAAACCCATCAACTGGAACAGTGTGGCGCTGGGTTCTTTGTAGGGTAGGGGTATCAAACTGGTGCGTAAGTCACCTCCTGGAACGTCAACGTCTCTGAACTCTCCGGGTTGCAACGGATTATCGTCATCTGCTATCCGCAAACCTCTAGCCTTGAAACCACTAGGCATATTTGCCAGCGTTCCGCTGTCTATAAGCTGTCGCAAATTGCTGGTAGCTGTTCTAGACAGGTTACCCAACAAGTGTATGAGGCCAAAACCGTAAAAACCGAGTCCAGGAGTGAACTTATACTGCACAAAATGCTCAATTTTGTCTTTTTTCGGGTCATCTTGCAGATAATTACGACGAATACTGACTACGTCACTGCTATCTTTGCAAACGGTAACAATGTAGGGCAGTTTTATGCCCGATTCTGTGCCATCTGGCAGTAAATCTGAGTATTCCGGCAGGTCCAAAAAGCAATGGCACTCAAAAAACGTAAGGTGTTCACTTGGTCCTGACGGTTCTCTGCCCTCTAGACGGTCATACTCTTGTGTAATCTCGTCTGTATCTTCGCTACCAGACTTTATTGGCATATCTGAATATACGCCAGCTACCTGTAGCTTCCTAAACTCGTTCTCGCTGAGCTTAAAAACGTGTGTGATCCGGTCTGCTGTGGCTACATCGGTGGCGCTGTAAGGAACAATTACGTCTTCGGCAGGGATAAAACGGCTGACAGGCCGTCCGAGGGAGTCATCTCGGTAAATTTTCTTAAATGCACTGCCAGCCAAACCTAAAAAGTAAAGCATCTGGTCAAACTCTGGCTCGTATTCTTGCATCTCGTACATAATCTGATAGTTCATGTACTCTTGAACACGTCTAGCCTGTGCTTCTACCTGTGGATTAGGCAACCCAACAATGTTTGCTTTGACAGGGCCGGTGCTGGGCAACATCTCTTTGTAAGCGCCAGCCTGAAACTGCGTGACTGCTTCATTGAGTATGGGGTGCGTTACGCCTGTTGCGCCTTCAAAAGGCTGAGTTCTATCCTCATAGCGCAAACCCAATAACTTGAGTCCTTTTGTGTAAGCATCTTCCCATTCGTCACGACTGCTTTTGTCATCATCGACGGAAGACATTACATAAGCCAACACACCACCTAGAGTATCTGAACTGACTAGTTCCGCTAAGTTGCCGTAAAAATCCTCAGGCTCTTGGCCCATAAGCATTTCATCGGGGGCGAAATCTATTGTAGCGCCGCCGTCATCTTCCATGATGACTTCAATGTCTTCAATACTTTGCGGCTGGTCGGTGGTTACTGCGGTTAGGTTGTCGAACTCGATTTGCTGTTCGTTAGGGGCGTTGAAAAGACTGCGGTCAACATTGCTGGGGCGAGGTTCTTTAGCCATCAATAATAGATCCTTCTTTTAGGAACTGAAGATTCCTCTTCGTAATCTTCGGGGTGGCGCACAAAACCTCCTTCCCGAAATCTACGCAAGGCTTGCGTAACCGTATCGACGTAATCGTCGTGTTCCCCTGCTGGGAACGCCGCACACTCCTCTACGACTTCTTCAGCCCAACGAGTCTCAGGCGTCCATACTAAACCACTTTCGAAGATTGGGGCAATGCTATTCACACGAGTTAATTTATCATTGCCTCTACTGGGGCTGTAATTGCTCACTGGTATACCCATATTTCTCAGTTCTTGGGTAAGCGGCATACCGCTGGCCTTTGCCTCAATAAGCACACACTCTGGCTCCCAATACTTGTATTCCTCTAACGCTACACGCCGCAACTCCGGAAAATCATACCGTCCCCGCTTGGCATCTAACAAGATTATATTGGGCGGCTCACCCTCTACGGGGTAAAACACACCCCAAGTAGTGATGGCACTATAGTCCGCACTTGACTGTTTGCTAAAAGCGGTATCGTAGCTTTGGAGTACGTAACTGAGCTTGGGTGGTTCGTCATGTTTCCACGGTTGCCACCACTCTCTTTTGAGTATGGCACTAACATCACTTGTGGGGTTCTGTTGCCACTGCGCCTCCCACTTGCCTACCGTCAAACTACCCTTTACGGAAAGTAAATCTTTCTTGTTCCAAAACTCAGGCCACAAAGGATTGCCTGAAGGCATAAGCGCAGGAAACTCGATAATCTCCCACTGGTCCGCCAGTACATCCTTACCCTGTTGTTTTATGAGCTTACCTGTTAGGTCGTTCTCTGCCCAACGGGTCATCACTATTACTATTGTCCCTCCGGGCTGTAAACGCTGACGCGGGCCACTGGTATACCACTCATAAGCGTGTTCTAGCGCAGTAGGGCTCAACGCATCTTGCTCGGAGTGCGGGTCATCGATTATGAGCAAATCCGCACCGCGCCCCGTAACCGCACCGCCTACCCCCGCCGCAAAATACTCACCACCCTTACTTGTCTCCCATCGACCAGCGGCCTGACTATCTGCCCTTAGCTCTACGTTCTCAAAAACATTCTTATATTCCGCACTGTTCATTAGGTTACGCACCTTCCGGCCAAACCTAAAAGCCAACTCTGCGGTGTGCGTTGTCTGCATTATCTTGAGTCGCGGGTTACGGCCCATCAACCACGCTGGGAACAAAAAACTGGCAAACTCACTCTTAGTATGGCGCGGCGGCATATTGACAATAAGACGCTTGAGCTCGCCTCGCGCTACACGGTCAAACTTTTCAGCCATCATTTTGTGGTGCTTACCGTTTATAAACTCCGGCCACATCTCTACGGTAAAATCCATAAAATGCTCACGGGCCGCTTCTGACTTCTCGAGCTTGTTGTGTCGCTCTACTAACTTGGCAAATCGCCGCAGTTGGTCCTCTGGTAATGAACTTAAATCCATACTCAAAACCTAACGAACAAAGGGAAAAGAAACAAGATATATCGAAAAATTTTCTAGGGCAATGAACCTAGTCCCTATATTCAGGTAAAGGGGGGTTTAGTTCACTAATCCGGTCTATATTTTATTGGGTCTCGAAGAATCGTACAAAACCGTGTTTACCTACGGCAAACACATGGGGTCTCGCCGTGCAGGGGGGGTGCGGGGGGCGGGGTGTGCAGGCACAAAAAAGCCGCCTTGCGGCGGCTAGTTTGGCACGGTTATTGCCTACTTAGCTTGCGGTTGCACAACCAGCTTAACGTATGGTGTGCCCCATGTTGCACTGCTACTGCTGTAGCCACCCTGTAACAATGCCGCAAGGCACACAGGCTTTTTACTGCTATGCCCTAGTGGCTTGGCGGCGGCCAGTATTGCGTGCAAGCTGGTGTTGCCGTTAACGCCCTGTAACAACCAGTTTTGTATGGTTGCGCGCACACCGCCTGCTTTGCCGTTGTAGCCAAACGGTACCGGCTGTGCTGTGCCTGCCTGTACATTTGACAGCGGTACAACCTGTACGTTGTGCAGGTTGCCTGCCGCGTTAGTGTTAACCCATGCCCATAGTGCCGCGTAGGTAAACTGCTTGCCGCCTACAAATGTAGCTTGCTTGGCGGTTGCTTTTGCGCTGTTGGCCGCGCTTGCCTTTTTTGGTGTTGCCATAATAAAACCCCTTAAGGTTGGTTAGTGTGTTGTGCCGCTAGGCACACGTATATAGTAAGGCTATTAACTAACGCTTGTAAACAATTATTTTTGAGGAAGATTTTTTATTACTGACACATATAGATGTGTGCAGACAGTCACGCTCTTCCCGATTTTTTATGAATGGGATGGGCGAATGGGATGAATGGGGTGAACGTTCGACTAGTCAATCTTGATAAAGAAAGACCATTGCGAGAAACAGTACGAGCATGGTCAAGAAGAGTGCATTCATTTGATAACCCTAGACAAAAAAAGGGGCCGAAGCCCCTGTGTTGCGCTAGTCCTCGTCTGGGCCAAAGACGTCGGCCCACTCCTTAGGCGTAATGCCTGTCATGAGGAACTCACGGTGGTCACTGCTAAGGTGCGGCATTGCTTTTTGTATGAGAGTGCCGGACATCCACGCATTGACCTGATCTTGGGTGAGGTTAGGGATGTCAATGGTGTGCGTGACGCCAGTAAGTGTTGATACCTTGGTTACTTGCATGATGTAGTCCTCTTTCTATAGGATTAGTGTGTGTGCCTAAGCACAAACCAAGTATGCCTAAAGACTTTTTATGATACAAGCGAGATGATTTTTGATGAATATACATATATGCTTACATATGTATATGTTCACATCGTCATCAATCTTCTTCTCTCAGGAATGGGAATGGGCGAGGAATGGGCAAGGAATGGGCAAGGAGTAGGTGTCCTCAAATATCGTCTAGAGCGCAGTTAAAAAAAGGGGAGCCGGAGCTCCCCAAGACACACTAACCCTGGACAACGAGCTTGACGTAAGGCGTCATCCAGTACTTAGATGAGGGGCTGTAGCCACCGTGCATGAGAGCGTGGAGGCAGACGGGCTTTTTGCGTGAGTGCCCGAGCGGTGCGGCCTTGTTGAGAACGGCCTTGAGTGAGTTGTCACCGTCAACACCCTTAAGCATCCAGTCCTGAATGCGCTGACGCACACCGCCAGTGCGACCGCCATACCCGAACGGGACGGGCTGGTCACTGTTAGCGTCTACGTTGGCAAGCGGGACAATGTGGACGTTGGCCTCATTGCCGCCAGCGTGTTGCTGGACGAAGTTGAATATGTCCTCGTAGGACAACTCGGTGTCGGTGACTACAAGCTCAGCAGACTTCACTGTAGCTTTTTTGGTAGGCGCGACTTTGCGCTTGGATTTTGCAACTGCCATGATGTTCTCCTTTCTACGAGTTTCATGTCATACAGCACCATTGCTGTATACGTTCACTATACTCTCCTAATTAATCATTGCAACTCTTTTTGCGTCTTTCTTAATCAGTCAAGAACAGCGTCATCATCAATCATCGTCAAAGAAAGATGATGAAAGACGATTGCCCCGAGGCTCATGGGTCTCGGTCCGAGGATGAATGACGATGATTCGAGTCTTCATGAATGGGTGAGAATATGATTGACGATGCCCTCCCAGTCGTACGGGGTCCCTGTCTCGTAATCAGGGGTCAACTCCTCACGATTCTTCGTCCCTTCAGCGAGCTCCATGGCTCTTTCCCCTCGAAATAATTTGAGGAGTCGGGAGGATGGCTGGGCAACCAAGTTCCAGACTGAGCCTCCTGCGCTAGAATATCTGGTTTGCCACGCGATTTGATGAGGCCGAAGGTCAACCTTATTTAGTGACTTTAACTTAGAGACCTTAAGCTCGATCCAAAAAGATCTGCCATTCTTGATGCCGTGGACATCAGGGATTCCTGGAGTTGCCCACGTCTCAAGTCTAGTCCAATGCACCCCGAGGCCGACAGTCCCCTGCTTAAATTTTGACCAAAGGGCGGACTCGGGTTTAGCCATTAGAGAAAGTAGATTGCTTTGTCAAACTCTGGTAGGTCTTCAATTTGGCACTTGAAGTCTGCGACAACAAACTCATACAACTCCATGTCTGTAAGAACTCGCGGAAGCTTAAAAACTCCTGCATTACTAGGTTTCTCACCAGAGGTTTCAAAGTAGGTGTTGGTGCCGTCAGTCCAAAAACTAATGAGCTCCCCACAACCGTGCTTTTGTAAGATTTCGGGGTACGGGAAAATAATGCTATGGAACGCCTTGTGATAATCAGACTCTTCGCAGGTCGCCTCTTCAACGGGGTACTTGTTAATAAACTCATCTGTGTACATAACCACTCCTTTCTAGAACGATTTGATGATATGCGTATGCCGCATATATACAGTATACGCACAGAGGTGTCACAGAGCTAATCTTGTTTTGTCACTCCCCGTAGCTGTAGTAATGCTGGACTTTGAAGTGTGCGATGGCAAACTCATACAACTGCATATCTGTGTACATCCCAGCAAGCTTGAACTCACCAGAATGATATGGGGTGCCACGAGAGGCAAAGTAGGTGTCAGTGCCGTTGTCCCAAAACTCAAGTTCATCACCATGCCCACTTTCTCTTAGCACTTCGGGCCAAGGCAATGCGATACGAGGCTTACCCCTGAGGTGCTTGTGTTCCTCAGGTTCTGCCTCAGCGATAGGGTACTTGTTGATAAGGTTATCTGGATATGGCATGATCACTCCGTAAAGATGAAATACATATCCATGCCTTGCGCGGTGGATACGTTGTAGGTGAGTTGTACGACCTTTGTGACAGGCTGTCCGTCATAAGTGTAGGGCAGGCCCGTAGGCGTAGAGATAAGAGACATATCGTAGACGTGTAGGTAGTGACTGTAATACAATCCGCGGTATTCACCATCTAACTCACACGGGTAATCACAATTTACTAGGCCCGTAACAAAGAGCTCTGCTTCCTCATTGTGGGGGTGTTCCTCACAATCCCACCAAAAGCAGTCACCTGTTAGTTTGGGGAGAACCAGAGCACCGATAGGTGGAGTGACGTAAGGCCACTTATGAGCTGTGGTAGGGTCCTCAATGAGCGTAGCCTTCCAGTCATTAAGAAGTTCTTGGAAATGATTGAAGTTTGTGGTTGGTAGATTGAACATAGCTGAGCTCCTTTCTATGAGATCAAAAAATGCGTACACCGCATATGTACAGTGTACGCATTGAGTTTTTGAAGAGCTAGTCTTGTTTACTCGCCGTGCAGTACCCTCAAGCAGTCTGGGCACGGTGTCTTGTCAACTTGGTGATAGACTTTGGCGTAGTTATTGCCGAGCATCGGCTTACCACAAAGCGTCCTAGACTCATCTCCTCTGGCCCAGTGTTGTTGACCTAGACGTTTAGTCCACTCACATAGTTCTGTGCGTGGGATTACTAATGGGTCTATAGCGTCGAGTGAGTCAAGAGAGGTCAATGTTATACTCCTCGCACCGTCTGTTCATCTCGCGCAGTGCTTCATCGTAGTTGTCGTAAACCCTGAGGTTGTCTTCTTGCTGGTGGTTCTCGGTAACAAGCATGATCTGATAGACATAATACTTATCATGCTCGCGGTTGTAGTCCATGATTAGTTTGCAATCACGGCTAGGGTGCTGGATGTTAAGGACGACAGGCAAAGGTTTAGGTATCATAGTACCACCCAGTCATCTGAGTAGTCAGACAACTCCTGCAATGCCTGCGACTGCAAGGCTCTCGTAGGATCGGATGCGGGGTATCTGCACTGGTCGGTAGGCGTAGCCTCCTCTTGTAGTGCAGGGCATCCGTACTTTTTCCACAGCTTGATGCGTTTGGGGTAATCATCGAAGTCATGCAAACAATCATGATCCCAAGGCTCACCGCAAAAGCGACAATATATATCTGCCATACAAACTCCTTTCTGCGAGTTGTGATTGGATGTACACCTCATAGGGTGCAGTTATAGTATGTGTGCAGACTACATGAGTAGCAACACTCGCTTACTCTTTTTTGGTCACCTCGCCTTCTATGACCAGATTACCAGATGCGACCGCCCCTAGTGCTGGGAAATCATCTTGTAGTTTCTGTATTTCTTTGAGCACTTCCTCTTTGCTCATTTGATCTATCCTGCCATGCAAGATTTCTTTACGATCAATATAGATTCCAGCCGCTTGTCCTCTAGACTTTTCTGCCGCGACTGCCGCCGCAAAGTTTCCTCCTGTGAGTGCGGCATCCCTGAGCTCAGCAAGTTTCTTTACATGATTCTCAAAAGTCACCTCATATTTATGGGCGACCTCCTGCTTGATCTCTGCGATTCTTCTCACAACATGGGGGAAGTTGCGACCATTGAGCAACTGTGAGGCAATGGCATGGGCGGACTTCTTAGAGTATCCAGCACGTAGTGCGGCCTCTGTTTGACTTACGTCCTCGCACACATAGATTCTGCAGAACTCTTCCTGCTTTGGCGTAATCTGCTTTTCTTGGCGAGGATTGGCTACGACTTCCAAGGTCTTTTTGTGAGTGGCTTTGGCAAGAGGCATGATGGGTTACCGTCGGTGTTGAGGAGCTTTACATAATAGGGGGATTTGCGGAAAAGTTAAAATCTATTTTTAACTTCATTTTTTGCCGCGCGATCCTCGAAAGTAACATCAAGATATTGTACTTAGTGAACCACTATTCACGTAACTCGTTGAATTAATTGATATAGTGTGATATCGTATATTTAAGAAAGTTAAAAATCGTTTTTTATGTTATCCAACTTTTGGTCCTATATAGCAAAGCTCGCTATCTACGTTTTTGTAGAGCCATGCTTGCGTTAGACCACATCCTGTCTACAATTCTAGATTTGTTAATGGTGATGCCCTTGGGTGGTGGAGTTTGACTACCTTGCCCTGTAGGAATTTTTTTGATTCGACCACCTTTCTTGAGGAATTGTTTTGTTTGCTGACTGATGGTTTCGCTATCTACAATTTCGTTGTTTTTCTTTGAACTCATGGGGCGTGTTCCGACGGCCTACAGCCAAGATAGAAGGGCCGTGGTGCATGGGTAGTGGGCGGGGTTGCGAGCACTCTAGCGGCGTTTTTAGAGTGTCTGTGGTTTATCCAAACCAAAAGCGCCACCATTTCTTAAACCAGTTGGTAGGAGGGGCGGGAACCTCTACCCCCACACCGCTCACGGTGACGGTAGCTTCTACGGATAGGTCTTCGGGCTTTGAGTCGACCACAGCATCCTTGGGCAGTCCTCGTTCTTCATTTTCTTTACGCAGGCGCACATAAACGATGTACTCTATCTGGCCCTCAGTAAGATTGTACTTTTGCGCGAGCTCAGATACTTTCATGCCCATTTGCTTATCTTCGGCGATGTCGTACACGAGTTCGTCGGAGTATTTTTCCTCAAACATTACGTTTTGTCCTTGCTTCTAGCTGAGCTACCTCACGAGCTTTGATATTGATGAACTGGTTGAAGCTTTTGACCGCGCGAGGGTTATCATCGCACAAGTAGTCAACCAGCGAGGCCAACCTATCACACTTATCTTGTTCAGTAAAATAGACAGTCTGTTGCGACAAGGTGCTCATGGCCTCCGCTTCACGTTCGCAGAGGTCAGTGAGCACCGACAAGCAGTCGTAAATGTTAGACATTAGGCTTCCTTAAGATAGACAAAAGGCTTTCTCGTGGATTTTTTGAAAAGGTATATTAGCTTACCTCTACTCCGCAGAGCTACCTTGTAATCAAAGATCTTGCCCCTTTTCTTTTCGCGTTCAATATATTGATAGCAGACATTGTACATGAGTTTTGCTTTCTTGTAGTCCGTAAACTCAAGAGCTTCTGTGTCCATTTGTAAATTCACGAACGGCTCGTATTTAAATACGTGTCTGGGCCTACGCTTAATTTTAGAGGCAGACAGTTGCTTGGTGTTAATCTGTACCTTTCTCATCACTTTTCCTTTCTGGTTGTAAAAATAAGCTCAAACGAGCGGGGAGCACTTTGGTCTGGTCGCACATATCGCAAGCCCTACCATCCTCTGCCAGAGGCCAAGGATTAGCGCCTTCATACCAACCAGCTCTACGGTTGGGTAGAGAAGCCCCTTCAGCAAGGGGCATATGACAAAGCACACAAGAATCACGGGTAGGCACGATGCTTCTGTCCTTTGCTATTTTTGATGCGTTCATCTTCTGCTCGCATCTTGTGCTTACCATCTGGGCTGAGTATGGTGGCATCTAGCCCTTTGGTCACCAAGTCGATAGCATTGATGTCATCTGTTCTTACTTCAGTGCCGTTAGACAAAGCAATCACAGTATGGCCGGAGTGGGTATCACGAGACACCATGACAATCGACCTCGTAGGGATGTAATGCAACCACTTAGGCAGATGTCCTATGGGTGGTATTTCCTTGACTTTTATGAAGTTATCCATAACATCACCACCAACAGCTGTAGATTACATCACCACCTGCTTTTATGTGAGCCAAGGCTTGATCGACAAACTGGTTGTCTTGTTCCTTGTACTCTTCAACAGACTCTTCTTGGAATTGGTGTCCAAAGAAAAAGCCGCCATCACAGAAGTGGTCAACATAGTTATTGTTGATTGCTTCCTGTAACTCAAGCAGTTGCTCCTCGTTGAGCTTTAGTTCAACGCAGTTGAACACATCCTCAGTGTTGAGCTTGTTGTACTGCTTCTCCATAAACATCTGGAGGCGAGCGTGTTTGCGCCAGTAAAATGACTCGCCACTTTCGTCGGCATCGTCTGGCATTTGGTTGCGCTCACGTAAGTAAGCGTATTGGTCAAGTCCCACTGAACATATCCTCCGTAGGTTGGTGACGGATAAAGAACATACCTTTGCCGTCAAAGGGTGAACCATCAGCATTCTGCACCGTTATTGCTTCGTCCTCATTGTCTTCGGCAAGATGAGCATCTAGCAAACAATCGGCGCACATTTTGAGGTAAGGCTTGTCTTGCATATCCGGCACTTGGCCTGTTGTCTCTGTAGCGTATACCCACCAGACTTGCGTAGGTAGACTGCGGTGCATTTTCACACCAAACTGAGAAGGGCCAAGCTGTTGACAACGAGAACAGTAATCCTCGCATGGATCGTCAATACGGAATACAAGGTTTAGCGGCTGATGAGTATCAGGCCGAGAAGTAGGGTCAGACCCACCATTATCCAAAACATCGCTTTCTTCCATACACACTCCTTTCTAGAGTAGGTTGACAGGAACTGCCACGCGGCAGTACAAGTAAGGTACTACAGGACTGTGGTCTGCGCCAGTCTATTTTTGTCTTGCTTGTTCTATGGCTTGAAGGTCACGATACTCAAGCTCGCCCACAATACCGAAGATCAAGACAATCGCAATAAGCGTAATCAAAGCTGTGATGTGCTCTGGTATGTCCATGCTATTTGAAGCTCTCTATCCATGCAAAGAAAATGCGCCGAGCATCGCCTTTGGATAAGCCAATCTGTGACTCTAAGAGTCGCGGCGCTTCCATCATATTTATAGAGCCACTTTCTTTGAGCTCGTTGAGGAACTCGAAACACTGGTCCTCGCAGGGACTGTCGCGGAAATCTTCTTCGTTCATAATTGCCTCTTGTTAAAATGGTATGGAGTGTATGGGAGGCCAACCTCTAACAGCGTGTTGGTCCTCTACATACTCTTCGGTGATGTTAAGGGTAACCCCGAGGTTTGTGGCCTGACAGTACAACTTAAAAGCGTCACAGTCTTCCTCGAGCGCGTATTGTGTAGGGTTCCTCTCGTTGTTCTTGAACGAGAACTGCGAGAAGCTATCTTCAGTCAAGCCAAGGGCTTGTAACTGTTGGGGAGTAACAATGAGGTAACCGTGTCCGGGATCGGACACGTAAGTGATGTTGAAGTCTACGTTAGCAACCACTGTATCAGTACTCGCTGGGGAGTATGAGTGTGTCGTTAAGCTTCCAGAACTGCCAGCTACCTTCGGGTGCGTCAGTCATGGGGATAAAGCGTTCCCATGTTTGCCTTTCGTCACCGTCAGTGCCTGTGATCTGTGCCTCTTTGCCGTAGGTGGTGTTGTCAATTACCTCAACGGTAATGAAACAATCTTCTGGGGGTGCCTCGGTACTAATAATATCGAGGAGCCAGTATGCCTGAGCGTAGTCACAAAAGTACTTGACACCCTCAGTGTACAGCATACCGCCTAGAAGGTCAGGCTGTTTGTAGAACGTCTGCGAACCAAAGAAGTTCTGCAGATTTGTCGCTAGCTCTTGCGAATCCATAACTTTCTCCTATGGGTTAAGTATGACAATAGCCGTCACGTTCGATACACAGATACATACCGCACCATCGCACCACAACGGCATTGTCCATAGCAAAAGTAGGCTGAACAGTGTCTAGGAACTCGTCGTAAGACAAGCCCTGTGGGTCTTGTTGCCACTTGCGCTGGAGAACATCGTACTGTGATTCGTTAACGAAGTCACGGTGGGTTTTGGTGTCGGACACAATACCTCCTTTCTATGAGCTGTGTACCTATATATAGCTTGCCTGTAGATGGCGTCTATGTAAACTCTTGTTTTGTCAGAGTATTTCGCCTTTTGGGAACCATCTAGCACCGATTAGATAGCCGCAGTCAGAACATCCTATCTCAGTAGATTCAGACAGAAGCATGAAATTAGTGGATCCGCAGAGCGAGCAGACCAACACATCAACATCCTTATATTCTACTTTGCCGCCCTCTTCATGCTGTTCTTCTCTCTTGAATGGGACAACATTGTTTTTAGCATGAACGGTGGTATCGGTCTGTTTTTCCACTTACAAAACCTCGCCTTTTCCATAATGTAGTAAGTCCGATAAGCGACAATGGGACTGGCTGGGCATTTGTACTCGTCTGGCATCGCTTGAGCAGGCTTTGTCATTGCACGTTCGGTAAGCCCTTCCGGTGTGGAACGGACCATTTGCAGAATCCGCTGGCAGTCATGTATCTTACCGTAACGATAACTGTACTCCTCGCAGAGGGCCATGCCAAGCTTCCAGAGCCACTGGTAGTTTTCAATGGATTGGCCTGCCCAAAGGGTGCAAGGATGTTTTTGATGAACAGGTAGATACGGTGCGGCGTTGTCGTACCGCCAATGCACGGAGCACAGCATCTGTGTAGTTTCTAGTGGCATCTTTACTACGTGCTTATCGCAATGCCATTGAGCACACTTGGTGTGGTCCCATTCGAGTATAAAAATATTCATGTGTATACTATAACGGTGAGCTAACTGTCGTGCCTACCTTCCTTGTTCTTAATTTCTCGTTCAGTGAGCTCGTACAGAACATCTATGATTTGTTGAAGCTCCTCTATAATATCTTCCACACTATCTGGGTCTTGTGTGTCTATTTCAATAGATGCGGTAATCTTCATCAATCATGGGCCTCTCCCCAGTTGGGGCCAAACTCTGCGTCAACAATAGAGGGAACCTCAAGGCTAACACACTGCTCCATTACTTCTTTGATTCGTTTGGCCTGTGCATCGCTTTCTACAGAGATATCTAGCTCATCGTGGACTTGTATCATGGGTAGTATGCCTTCCTCATACAGGGCTACCATCGCGGCTTTTGTTTGATCTGCCGCACTACCTTGGATAAGTTTGTTGAGTGCTTTGTATGTGAACGCTCTTCTTATTGATGGGCCATGCTCCGCAAAGGCTTCTTTCTGTGTCATGGGCTTCCATGCTCCATACTTGGTCGGCTCCCATTTGTCAAACCTACACCGCCTGCCGAGCAGTGTCCTTATCACTCCTCGCTGGCTTGCTCTGTTGGTGCAATACTCGCTGAGCTGTCGCACGAAAGGCACTTTGTCATGGTAGTTGGCAAACAGATCTTGTGCGTCTTCATATTCTAGACCCAAACTTGCCGCGAGCTTCTTTGTCCCCATGCCGTAGAACAGCCCGAGGTTGATGTCTTTGGCCTGCTTACGTGGGACACCCACAATGTCTGCCGCCATCTGGTGGAAGTCTGTGCGTGGGTCTTGGTTGTACTGCCCAGCAAACTCCTCTGCTCCCTTAAAGCCCATCAGCTTTGCATAATGAACCACGATGCGAGGCTCTTGACTAGAGTAATCAAAAGCACCCCATCGGCAGTCGTGCTCTGGTATGAACAGACTCCTTATCAAGGGGCCAAGCTCAGGGTGACGGGCGGGTATCTGTTGTAGGTTCGGGTTGCTGTAACTGAATCGACCAGTGACAGTGCCACCCTCATCACTCCGCAGGGGGTGTAGCTCTGCGTGTATCCTACCGTTGACCTCATGCTTGAGTATGGCATCAATAAAAGTGCCTCTTGCTTTTTGATACTCTCGTGCCTGCACCACCATCTGAGCTACGTCATGGGTGTGGTTTGTAAGGAACCCTTTGGTAAAGGATGGAGCGCCTGTCTTCTCTGTCTTGGGGTAGGTGAGGCCAAGTGCGTCAAAGGCTTTGGCTACGCTCTCTGCCGCCCAGATATCTACAGCTACACCGGACTGCTTCTTTATTTCTTTTATAAGTTTGTGTTCGCGCCTTTGTAGATCTTCTTTTACTTGCTCTGCCTTTTGCAAATCTACAGGCACACCCTGCTCGCGCATAGCAATGATCATGGGTGTAATACGGAACTCTAGGTCAACAATATCCTTTATGTCTTCTTTAATAATTAAGGATTGGAAGTGTTTCCATAATCGCAGAGTAAGGGCGGCGTCTTGTTCTGCATACTCTCCCACATGGGCGGCGGGGAGTTTGTACATCTCGCTCTTGGCGTTGATTCCAAACTGGGCGGCGGCTTCTCTAAGTTGTACCTCGCTTTTGCGTTCTTGCAAATAGTCTTTTCCGAGGGCGTTAAGTGCGTAGGAGAAACGGTTCTCGTCGAGCAAAGGTGCAACCACCATTGTGTCAACGATTCTGCCTCGTATTTGCACACCTTCACAGCGCAACCAGCCGACATCGTAAGGAGCGTTATGGAAAACATAATCACGATCAACCGAACATACATCACTCAACCACCTCAGTGTCATCTTGGGGTCAAAGTTTGGGCCTATGTCGTGCCGTATGGGAAAATACCATTGATTGCCTTCCACCGCCACTGCAATGCCAATAATGTGTCCGTCTTTTCTTGCCCAGCCAGCCCCCATAGTGAGTAGGTTGGGGTCTTTTGTTTCTAGGTCTATGGCTACCGTTTTGGCTGAACCAAGGTCAGGATACCCATCAGGCATTATCCATTCTGTTGGTGGTTGGAACATCGGTATCTGCATTTGCAGGATCCTTTTTAATTTTCATCGACTGCTTACAGCAACTACACACAGGCCACTTGTTTTTGAGCGTTCTGTATGTCGTAATCTTTTTTACTGAACATTCCTCACATACGGCAATGATCTTACGATCCAGAGAACTTTCCATTACGCTCCTGCCTTAACAGCTCTGCTTCTACCAGTGTTAAGTATCTTCGTAAATCACGTATGTCGTCGATAACACCCTCTACTCTGGTGTCTTTCTTGCAGACCTCAAACACATCCCAGTTGTTGCTACCCACTTGGTTCTCAAGCCTGTCCCACTTACGGGCCAGCATCATGAATGCTCCTACACCACCGCGCTTCTTCCAGCTATCACCGTAATGTTCTTGTGCATCATGTAGCTTATCTACATCCATGGCAACAACTTGCATACAAAGCTCCATCATATCACCGTACTGGCTGGTGTCTGGTATATCTTCGTAATACTTATCTAACTTCATTACATTCTCCTTGTGAACCATTCGTAGCAAGCCTTTTGCCATGCCTTATCTCCTATTGTCATAGACAACAAACAGGCTGTCTCTTTATCACCCTCCTTCCACAGCTCCCACGCTTTGTACATGGGGACAGCCGTATGGCTGAGGTACTCGTTTTCATACTCGTGGTCGGTGGGGTCTTCCCAACCACCCTCCATAAACATGGCAAGCTCTTTGTCAAATACCTTTGGGTTTGTGACCAGCGCAGGGGGCGTATACGGCACGTACGAGGGCTCTATTAGTTCGTAGGCGTTGTACTGCGGTTGCATACCTTCCAGCTTCTGTAGAGTGTCTACGTAAGCGTGTAGATTGTTGCTGAACTGTGTGTATTGCCCTACCCCCACCCCAACCATTTGAGCCATGTATTCCTGCAAGAAGCTCATGTGTACGGCGTTAGCTCCGTAGGCACCCCAGATCATATCGTTACTGCGGTTGACTACTGTCATATCTAGTGTTTCATTACGCACACTAAAAAAGATCTGTGTGTTACAGGGGTAGTCCTTACCATCGTTGCTCATGTTAAGGTCGTAGGCTGGATCCCACATTGTTACTACAGTGCGCCTGTCATTCTCATAAGTAAGTAGTCTGTGCTGAGCTATCTCAAGCTGGTCTTTGTTAAACCATGTGCGCCATCGGTAACCGTAAGCTCCGTGAAAAGTAACGCCATCATCGCTGTAGGTGTTCATCCTGCCGTTGAACTGCATGATCCAGTCAACATCATTGCGGCCTGCCAACATCCACAGTGACTCCATAAAATGAAAGAAGGGGTTGGCGTCACGTTCTTTGTAAAACAGCACTCTTTCTGTAGGGTGCGTGTATGTTGTCGCTACTGGAAAGGGAAACTCGTATGCTGGGCCGTTTCTGGTTTGTACCAGCCTGCCTTCCTCTTCTATCGCTTGCTTGGCTATGAACAGCGCCTCGCTCACGTTCCTTACCGTAATATTCTTCATACCATAATTCCTGCTCTTGCTTGCCATATGCCAAAAAATTCTAACTTCTTTAGCATCCTTTCTATGAGTTCTTGGTTTTCTTGGCCGACCTCGCAACTCGAATTATCTTTTATAAAGTCAACATACTCCTGCGCCACGGCCTTACGATCAAACCTTTCTAGCAAGACTTTGTTATTAGTGGCTATCTGTTCCCACTGTGCCTTATTACCAACAGCCTCGTCTATGACATCAGCAAAGTCTTGGGGAGAGCTACCCGCCTGTAGCTGTATGTAGTTTTGTCCTGCCTTGAATATTTCACTGTTCTTCATGCCTAGATCTGTAGCCACTGGCACAGCACCACAGAGTATAGCCTCTACAGTCGTGCGATTGAAGTGAGCACCGAACTTAGAATATTTTTTAGACCAGCTAGGGTCTATCTGTAGCTTACTCTGCCTGAGCATAGAGTAATGCATATCTGTTGGTATGGTCCCTGCATATGCCATCCCGTAACGCAGGGCTTTGTCCCATATGCGGTCACCCTGCTCATCAAAATACTTAGGCTTACATTTGTCTTGGCTGGTCATGTACCTATACTCAATGCCAGCGCCACCGATTCTTTTTGTTTCTTTGTTGCTCATCTTAGGGATAGCCCGTATCAGGTCATCTACTCTTTTCCACGCTTTGAAAACCTGAACTGCCGTGAAACCATCACGATTGCCGAACTCGTTGATCCATGCGTTGGGCTGTGGGGTAATGTCAAACGGATTGACTATGAGCTTACGTGGTAGTCCTATGCAAGTGCCACTATGGTAGGCAGACTCATGAACACAAACCATGCCGTGGAAATAATGGGACACATACGCAAGATGGGGATACAACTCTGGCATATTACCGTCATGGATGATGGCAATGTTTTTAGTAGCACCGCTATAGAGTGCTAACCATTCGTTGACTCCCGCATTGTCTTTGTTGGTTGTTGGCACAGGAATATGCCACAGCACGGCGTCGTAGTTTGCACAGTTGTCAACAAACCTTTCCCTAGTTGTTTCGTCTAGATAAGCTACCTTGTTGTCATTAGGCCACCACCAGCCTTTTGCTTGATGAAAAAACAGCCCTGTTCCCAGTTGGCGATATTGCGGCAAACTTTCATCAGTAATAGTTCTTGGAGTGCCGAACTTATGTTTAGCGCAGAGCTTAACGAAATCAACTGAATGACCAAGTTCCTTCAACCCTGCCGCCAGATTTTCCGCATGGTTGATAATGCCACCGTAGTCCTGTATATCAAACAAAGTCATTAATATTTTCATTATGACTCACCAAAGGTTGGATGACCCTTGTACATCTCTCGTAAATCAAAGAGCTGTTGCTTGATATCCTCCTTACTTTGCCCATGATATTTGACAGCAAGATAGTTACTGACCAAGTAACCATTGACACTTTGCTTTGTTGTTTCTGAATACCAGATAGTGCCAAGTATCCTGCCGAACTTGCCCGTTTCATGTGACTGTAGCTTGTACGTCTCCCCCACTACCAACAGCTTCTCTACCTCTTGCTTTGCCAGTAGCCCATGAGCTTTTTCCAGTTTGTCCCTTGTGCGGCACTCTGGTGTATCAATGCCGTATAATCTGACGCGCTTGTTTCGTAACCACACACCAAAGCCGAGGTCGATGTCAACATCTACAGTGTCACCATCTACCACACGCCTTATTGTGCAGTTATAAATAAATAGGTCTTTCATTATAGTTTACCTCCCCGACCACGGCCTGCTCGCTGGGACGGAACAAACTGCGTGGCTCGCCTTGCCCTAGTCTTACTCTTTCATACTTGTCCCACTCACACAGGCTGTGTTCTATTGTTCGCATATCTACATCGTCCAATGGCACATAGCTATCGCTAAGATATGTGGGTGCGAAGCCCAGCAAGTGGCGCATCTCTTCATTGGCCTGTTCCTGTCTCATGCCCTTTGTTAGTTTGCGGTCATGTATGCGGTTCAAGCCGCGTATTGCTCCAGGACCAGCGTTGGCCCATAGCCTCCTGTCATAAGGCTCAGATAAAACGGGTGTGTAGCTTAGGTCTGTCACTACCTCATAGGCCATGAAGCCGCCACCTCCCCAGCCCTTATACTGACCCAAAAGCTCATGCGCGTGTTTAAGCCCACGGTCCTCGAACCTTTGCATCTGGTTCATTATCTTTTGGCGGTCTCGCCAAAGGGGTGTTAGGAAATGATCAACAACAACCTCTGACTTAGGCAACTTCAACCCTTGATTGGTGATTATATAGGCTCCGGTAAACGTCCTGAGCTTATTGTTAATCCGTTGCTGTATGAGATCTTTGGTGTACTGTGGTCGCCAGTCGCCTATGGGGGGTGTGTCTCTTACCCAACCATGAGCTTCGGCAAAGTCTGTTGTGCCTATCATGCGGAACAAGCAGACGTTAAAGAATATTTCTGTATAAGGGCGCGTATCTTCTAAGTTCGTCCAATTCTTACGCATCCATACCGTAACACGGTCATTCTCTCGGAAAGGGTTGGTAAACTTGTACTTTTGTAAGATAGGATCACTTGTCCAAGGGGCAGGGTTTCCTGCCGCCCTAGACAAGTAGATGTTGTGGCGCTCCTTTATCCAACCGAAAAAACTTTCTACGGCTTCGGTCATACTAGCTCCTTACTCTTCTAGTCGAATAGCACCTGACTTAATAGCTATTTGAATATCTACACCACCTCCAGGAGAAGGCTGTAGTGCGCGTAGTCGCTCCATTGCTTCCCGCACAGTGGCGCATTGCAAGATAACCTGTTGGTTACGATAACGATTAGTACCTTCACGCAGACTAGGAACTTCAATCTGCTTGAAAATACGAGCATCGGGGTTGAGGCGTGTTCGCGCCTTTGGTTCTGTTTCTGACATTAGCGTCTCCGCATCTGGTTTCCATAAAATGGCTTTCGTATCCACCAAGTCATGTAGGTGCTCTATGAGTTGCCGCATGGATTCAAAAGCAGTGGGTACACCGACCTTGTTCCATAGATTTCTTAGCTTGGTATTGCTCATGGTATCTAATAAGGCTTCGGGTCTGTTGCCGTTATATACTATACTGTTGTGGTCTATCTTACCTGACTCATTGGCCTCTGCCAAAGTTCTAAACATCCAGAACTTGTAGCCCTTATAGGCGCATTCATTTGATAACTTAGATTTGCAAATAGCGTAGTACATCATATCCCTTTCTATGGAATTTAGGCACGTTCATTATAGTTGTGAACTGTTCTTGAAACAAGAGGTTTTTTGTCAAAAAGCCCGTGACGTGGGCCAGACGGTCTGTTCACCTCAGTAGGAGTGACACTGCACTTTAAGGGGCCGAGACACAGACTGCGGATGTTTGGGGAGCAAACATTCCCGATGCACCGTCCGCTGGCATCAAGCCGCTTCAGCATACTCCAGTGCTTTTGTCAAAGCCTTGCGCTTTGTCGCCGCACCGCTACCGAACCATGCACTATGCAGAGAGTTGCCTTCCTGCTGTGAACGTGTCTGGTGGTCGACAATGTAAGTCACGGCGTTGAGTGCGCCCCACCATGTACCCTTAGCAGACTTTAAGCTAGCTCCGGGACTCAGGTCGACTGCCTCACGTACTGCTGATGCAGTGCGCTTGAACTCGTCGCGCATGGGTGGTAAAGTGCTGGGGTCATTAGCCTTGCCGCGCTCAACCAACAGGTTCGGCTGGAACAGTTCAGCAATGTAGTTCTCAAGCGACTGTTGCTTGAACTGCTTTTTGGCAAGGAACTCAGACTGCTCTTGGAATGCCTGCATCTGAGCACCGCTGATGCCAAGTGCTTCCTCGGCGGCACGGTGTATTTCCTCGTCGAACATTTGCAAGTGCAGGACACGGAACTTGTTGCCCTTATCACCCAAGGCCATAGTGAGCGTGTTGTTACAAACCACACGGATAGGCGTGAACATAATGGTCATCGCCTTACCTACCTGATGGCTGTTGTTGAGTAACAAGTAACCCTCGACTTCGTCGCTGTTGGCGAGCTTAAAGCCACCGGAGATCTTGGCAAGCCCCCATATCTCTTTGCCTTGCTTGAGGCTACCCGCTGTTTCCATTTTCATTTGCCCTGCGTCGGTAAACTTTTTGAAAAAGTCCATAACCTCTGCGTTTTGGAAAGGCACGTAGTTGTCGCCGCAGTTGCTCAACACCTTGTTGTCGCTGTCGCGTACAAGGAAGTGTTGTTCTGGGGCGCGAATAAAACTGGCCTCGCCTGTTGGGTCGACAATGTTCCAGCAGTTGGGCTTGTCAACGGTGTAAGCTGGACGCTTACTAACTGTCCAGTCGATGCCTGCCGCAACAAGCATTTCCTGTGGGGACATGTCAGAGTTTACCTGTTGCCCTAGACCGTGCCAAGGGACCTCGTTGGCATAAGCCATTGTTTCTACTTCATGTGACATATACTGCTCCTTTCTAGAGTAGTGGTTAGTGGATAGAAGGTTCTTCCAGTTGCATTACCGGAAGGTCTTCGTACTGTTCAAAAGAAATGTCAAGCCATACGTGTACATCTTGGTCAAGCAGTAGGCCGACACGCAAGTGATCACCATTGTGTTCAAATGCTTCTACAATGGGAAAGCGCAAATCGCCAGACAAGGCGCTTACCTTTTCTGGCACAAGGCTACGGTTGAGGTCGTTGGCAATAGCAAAGTTGTTAGCCTCGGTTAAGGTAGCTTTGTTGAAGTATTTGATGTGGTGTGTTTCTGCCATATAACCTCCTTAGGTTGTGGGTTTGGCACAGCCAGTGTAGCCCCGAAGGTTGGTCTTGATAAGCACTATTTTATCTGCGTTTGTCAATAAGGTAGAGCGTATCCTTTGCTAAACATGGGATGAATGAGGTGGAGCTTTTGCTGAGCTCTTGTCAATCCCACGTAAAACACTCGTGCTTCATCCTCTTCATGATGGTTTATCTTACGCCACATAGAGTATGGTCTACGCATTGTGTCTGTTAAAAGCATTACATTAGAAGCTTGAGCACCTTTTGACGAGTGTATGGTAGATATCCTAATACGAGGGTTCTCTAACAGTTTCTCGCCTTTTCGCAAACAAGCCTTTATATAGCCCTTGTCGACAGTTGATATCTTACCCATGCCTTTGTCCCAAGGTAGAGTGTGCAATAACCCATGCTCGTTCTGTAGCTCCTCTGCAGAGTAAAACACTCCGTCCTTACCATCAGGCATTGTTTTATATCCGTAAGAAACTTGCTGATGTAACAACATCTGTTTGTATACCAGCCTTACTTGCTCAGCACTCAGCCTATTGCCTTGCCGCAAATGTTCCCATAACCTCACGGCCTCTAGCACTTTACTATCAATGCTTCGTGAACCATTATACGTGTACAGGTGTCCTCTGCGCCTAACCTCTTCTTCTATCTGCTCTGCACCCCTAGTGGTTCTGCTTAGTAGCAACCAGTCACCTTGGCTTATATCGACCTCCTCAGAATGACGATGCCAATGCACTTGCCCTTCTTCGTCCTTAGATTCAAAGCTCTTGGGTCTTCGCCCCACAACTCTGCCGATTACATCTTGACTCAGCTTATGGTGCAAATTAGGAATACGGTAACTCTTATTGAGAAGGGTGACGTCCCCCTGTAAGTTGACAAAATGCTCTACATCCGCACCAGCGTATCGGAAAATGGCTTGGTCATCATCGCCTGCTATATAACAGTCCTTACTATGCTTCTCTAATAGACGAACCATCTCCCATTGAATGGGTGACAAGTCTTGCGCTTCATCAATAAAGACAACGTCTAGCTTTGGGCAGGCTTGTCTTTGTAAAAACAACTCCAACATCCCTGCGTAGTCGTGCAGACCATGCACCTCTTTCCAATGCTTGAGTCCTCTTTGCACATACTCTACTCTTGCCCAATCTGTTTTGAGCGGCACGATGCTATCGTTGTAAACCTTACGCAAGGGTTGTCTTAGTATACGAGCCATGTTTATGATTTCTAGGAACTTATCTCCGTAACCGAAATCCTTATATGGTCCTTGCTCTACCTGAGCACCCGCGTAGAACTTACCTATCTTCAACCACTCAGCAATCTCTTGGTACTTCTGAGGGGTCATGATTTGTGAATGGGTCAGCCCTGTCTGCAAGAAAGCTAGACTATGTAATGTCCTGAAGTAAGGTAGATCTTTCTTAGAAAGGGCGAACTTATCCATAGCTCTGCCTATGGCCTCATCTGCCGCCCTTCTAGTAAAAGCAAAGTACCCGATCTTATCTGGAGGCACACCTCTTTCTAGGTGCTTCTCTACTAATGATATGAGTGTAGTAGTCTTGCCTGTTCCTGGAGGGCCGAGTATTATCTTCACTAGATAATGCCGTCTTTAGGTAAGTCAGGCAAGGGTATCTCCTCCTCGTAGTCACTAAAAAAGTCTTGTGCCAAGGACCACACATGAACGCCCTTGCCACGCACTCGCCAAAACATTTTTTCTGCTTGAAGGTCTTGCAAACGGAGGGTAATCTTATTAGAGGTGTAATGGTTAAAGTCATTAACGTGCAGATGTTTCTTTAAGTCTTTTACTTGGAACCACACCCGCTCGTCTAACCAAACAGCAACGCCCTGCAATATGTCTTCCCTTTCTTCGCCCTTGGCTCTGTCTGCGGCAAAAGCGTGTAACAAGTCTTCGAACTCCCCCTTTATAGTAGCATCTGGCGGCACTTCTACAATAGTCAAACTATCTAGTAACATCTGTATCCTAGTTTGCCAAGCCCGTTGGTTTACGCTGATAGGGAACTTATTTATTTGTGATACACATTCTTTTTGAAAGTGTGCTTGGCTGGTCAGGGCGCTGGTGCTCAGCTCAACACGGCTACCGTCTACGTTAAGTATCCATATGGGCGGGTCACCATTGATCTTCGTTAAGCTAGAAAGGTCATTGCTTATACCAGCAGGGCCGACTCCATACTTTCGAAGCTTACAAACCTCTTTATCACAGAAAGGTTTGATGGGTTGGTCTTCGCACTTGTAAAAATAGTCTTTCTTTTTCAGCTGGCGTATGACAGTGCCGACCTCGTTGTGACTGAGTGGCGGGTGAAGGTAATCCATGTTGTATCGCTGTAACAGTGTTTCCCAGTTGTCTTCGTCGTACAGCCTTGCATACACGCCGAGGTTGAACAGAGCGTTATTACGGGAGCCCTCACCAAAACCTTTACTACAAAGATGTTGCAGGCACGGTGGTCCTTCCTCTAACACGCCCTCCTTTGTGGCAAAGGACATATTGAGTTTGCGAAACTTGGCAGGGGTCAACACAAACTGTTTGGCGTAGGCAATAAACTCCTCTGGGGTGAGTGCTTCGCCCTTATCGTTGTATGCATATCTAGTAGATTTACTGCCAGAGTGGTAAGGCATATTGAGAAAGTTGCCTGTGTCCCCTCTGTCGACAAGTATGGTGGATTGTTTAGGAAATATCTCACACCCTGCGTGACCAAGAGCCGCACTTAGCTCTGTCATCTTTCTTTGCATTTGCTCAGCTTCTATGGCATCGCTTAAGAATATCCAAACGTGCGCCCCGCCACTCTTTGTGCGGCCTACTACAGCAGGGATTTTATTTTCGCGTAGAAGCTCAACTAGCTGGGGGTGTGATACATCATACTCATCAATATCTATAGCGCCCCACCTACAGGTGTTCTCGCTGTTAATGGGGATAATACCAAGGCCCGTGCCTCCCTTAAGGTGTTCTTCCCAAAGGGTTACCGTAGTCGGCTCCCTTAACACCTTGGCAGTGCCTTGTTTCTTACCGTCAGTAGCACGGGAATTACCGACAACAAATGTTCCATGGGCGATATCACTGCCCTTGAACAAATCTAAAAACTCTTGTGCAAGCGACATAATCCCTCCAGTCAAAGGTGAAGCCCACACCCACCACTTGAGCTCGCAGTGTCAAGCGGCGGGTGGGGCTTCGGCAGTTACGGGGAGATCAACCCCCGTAGCTGTTCTTACATGACACCATCATCTTGATCGATAATGTCACCCTCGACTGAAGCCTGTGCAGAGTCATCCTTTGCTTGAACTTCCCCTGCTTTGACCTGTTTAGCAAACGTAAGAGCCATGTCGAACAACTCTTTGTCTTCTGCATTAGATAAGTCAAGCCCACGTTGCCTGTTAATATCCCAACCAAACCATTGCCCATAGTCGTTGCTTTCTGTCACACTTTTAGCAGTGTAGACCTGCGACATCATGGGTAAGACAAACGTGCCGTTTGCTCCTTTTGCAGTAAGCGACTGCGCCTGCGTGAGCCACTTGCGTGCCTTTTTGAGCTGTGTGCTACTCATGGGTAACTGCACACGTTGCGGCCCTAACTCTGCGTCAAGCACAAGACAGAAGAAGTTGGCAGTGTTTTCTAGATAGTTGCCGTTTTCTAACCAGTCTTTGTTGTCGCCCTCTTTCTTGAACGACTGTGCTACCACCGTGCTGGTAGTTTCATGCTCACCAACATAACCACCGTTATCTGGTATCCACTCTACAAAACGGCGGTTGTAGTAACAGGGTATAAGGGCGATACCCTCCTCGCCATTATAGACCTTGTTAAGGACGGTGTTGTAAAACATACCCTCCTCAGCCCCGTCAACATATGCCCCGTCGCGCTTATTTTTCTGCGGGGAGTTGTTCTGTAGTATACGGAAGAAAGGAATAGCGAGGTCTTCTGTAGTGACCTCACTAAAGCCGACTGCGGCAAACTCTTCCATGCCTTCATACGCCACGATTTCTGACGCACCTTTCTCTGCTAATTCTTTAGCCATTATTAATCACCTTTCTTAGGGGTTGATATTTTGGATTTTTCGCCTATATAAAGACCGAACAAGTCTGAAGGTATGTTCACCCCCTGCTCTGTGCGGTCTTTTACAAACGCCTTAAGGGTCATTGGTTCAACCCATTTTCTGGTGCTGACCGCTTTGCCCTGACCCTCTAGGTCTTGCGCGAAACTTTCAGCCTGTTCCTCTTGGCCTCTGACGAAGCTCACCGAAACTTGGTTCTTGATCAAATCGCCATAGCCATTGTCCACTAACCATGTAAAGGCTTCATCAGACCTGTCTTTGGGGATTGATGCACCGTAGTACTTACCGACTGTAACACTGCTACCGTCGGACAGCTCTACCTTAGATATCCCATACTCAGACATTGCCGCAGGCAACAAGTCTTCCTGCACTTCGCGTAGAGCTTTCTTGTTTTCCTTTACCTCTGCCTCAAGGTCAGCAAGGCGCTCCTCTATGGTTTGTTGTAACTGAGCCAACGCACTCACCTTACTTAGACCTTGGTCGTCGATAGTAGTGAGCACAGAGGCGGCTAGTTCAAAGTCATCCACGGTATGGGTACCTCCCCCCTAGTTCATCTGTGAAAATTTTTACAGCTAGTGGGTAATACTTTTCCTCTAGCCTATCCCACTTCAGCAATCTGAACGTGCCGTTGCCTTGCTTGGCGGCGATTGCCGCTGTTATAGCAATAATGGCTGGGTCACCTGCTAAGAGGATGTAGTCACTGCCTGTGTAGTTTTGTAACTTGCGGGTGATTGTATCTACAATAGACTCTGTTGAGTAACCAGCCTGTTGTTCGGCAGGAATAAGTATTTCTAAGTCACCAAAACTGGTGGCATCAGAAAGGTTCCTGCCCCGCATCTCTTGTGTAATGTAAACGGTCATGCCTTTCTCCACATGAATCAAATGAAGGTTGCCCGAACGGGCGTTTAATATAGTACCCCAGACCCATAACTATACAAAGTCATTTTGTGTCTAATATCTTTGTGACTAACTTTGCTTATTAGGCGGTTCGTGCAAAAGACAAACAACTGTTTTTATTTCAAATTTAGTCGCGCGGACACGAATATGTCTGATATCGTATATCGTATATTTAAAAAAGTGGTAAAAGTGTTTTTATGCTTTTCTGTTTTCTACTCTATATAGCAAAGTTGTCTTGCGATAACATAAGAGTTGCCTGATTGTTTGCTGATACCTATACTAAAAAATATGTACAACTTCAAACATCAGCCCTACGAGCATCAACTCGAGGCACTAGAAAAAGCAGGACAAGACCCATACTTTGCCTTTTTTATGGACATGGGTACGGGTAAGTCTAAAGTTCTCATAGACAACATGGCTATCTTGTATGATAGTGGCTTGGTAACAGGAGCTTTGATTATTGCTCCCAAAGGTGTGTTCAAAAACTGGGAACGCAAAGAGTTGCCCACACACCTTCCTGACCATATCAAAGCCAATGTGGTAGCTTGGTCACCACAAAAAACTAAAAAGAAGCTCAAAGAAATAGACTCATTGTACACTCGCGAGAAGTTGCAAATCTTCGTGATGAATGTAGAAGCGTTTTCAACAAAGCGAGGAGTTGCTGTAGCTCGCAACTTTATTGACTGTCACCATACGCTTATTGCAGTTGATGAAAGCACAACCATCAAAGCTCGTACAGCAAACCGCACTAAAAATCTCATAAAGTTAGCGGATCGATGTGCCTACCGTAGGATACTTACTGGCTCTCCTGTTACTAAGTCACCCCTTGACCTTTATACCCAGTGTGAGTTTTTGTGTAACGGGGTGTTAAAGCAGAGCAACTTCTGGACCTTCCAGAACAGGTATGCAAAGTTAGTAAGAACAACGATGGGTGCTCATTCTTTCAACAAGATCGTGGGTTACCAAAACCTTGATGAACTTAATAAACTGATTGAGCCGTTTAGTTTTAGGGTGCGTAAAGAAGATTGCCTAGACCTGCCTGATAAGGTGTACATCAAGCGTTCTGTAGAGCTAACAAAAGAGCAAGCCAAACTGTACGATCAAATGAAACGTAACGCTCTTGCAATTATAGAGGGTGAGGGTATCATTGATGCCTCTACCATCCTTACTCAGTTGCTACGGCTACAGCAAGTTTGCTCTGGCTTTGGTAAACTTGATGACGGCAGAGTGGTCAAAGTGCCAAGCAACAAGATCACTGAGCTGATGTCTGTTATTGAAGAAACAGATGGTAAAATTATTATCTGGGGGAACTTCACCCACGACCTGCACATAATAGGCGAAGAAATCGCTAAGGTCTACGGTGAGAAGTCGGTGGCGTTGTTTTACGGGGAAACACCAGCAGAGGAGCGGCAAGACATTGTTGAGAGCTTTCAAGATCCTAACAGTGACTTACGCTTCTTTGTTGGTCAACCTCGCACAGGGGGATACGGCCTCACACTGACACAAGCACACACAGTCATTTACTACAGCAACGGCTATGACCTAGAAGTACGCCTGCAAAGTGAGGACAGGGCGCACCGCATAGGACAAACCAACAAAGTAGTTTATGTAGACTTAGTAATAGAAAAAACAGTAGATGAAAAGGTTCTACAAGCGTTACGTAACAAGATAGACATTAGTACAACAGTGATGGCAGAAGGCCACAAGAAGTGGATTATCTAGCTAATCTTTTTTGCTACGATCATTTTCTTCAGCGTAGAGCTCCGCAAGTATCTCGTCATCGCGAGAATGACCGTATTGCCACAACCAGCTTTTCACTTCTTGCCTTGTAGCTTGACCAGACTTTCCGTGGTGATGATTGATCGCCCTGCGTAACTTGTCGCTGACAGCAAATAAAATGTGCAACTTCACGAATACTTGTTTTGGATACGCTTGAAAATAGCGTAGATGCTCAAGAAGTAAAACGCGATAATACTCATGGGTATTGATAAATATATTAAATCCCACGGGTGCAGTGCTAAAATTTCCCATATACCCTCAAGGGCGCTTTCTACTTGATTCGCCGCACACTCTTCCATTACTTTGCACCCACTGCCATAATAATCACATAGATTAGGTAACTGCCTATACCCACCAGAACAGCAATCCAGAAAGACTTGATTAGTGCATCTTTTGCCTCTTGCTGTGCATAAACTTCACGCTGACGCTGAGCCTGCACTTCTTTCATGCAATTACGATACTCTTCTAGTCCTTCATTGCCGTAGGCATATTGTAGTAACGTAATCAACTCTTTTCTTTGATTTTCTATCCTCTTTTTTGCGGCGAACACTTGTGCGGCCTCAGCCTCCACAGACTCAGCAAACACTACTTGTTTTAAAGGATTTGTGCGTTTTTTCTGGCGCTGGCTGGCGTACATGATGTCGCTGGCGTGACCCTGCCAACGAGCGACTACTTGGAACGTATCTTCAATGCTCTTACCAGCCTCGATAAAAGCTCTCACTCCCGCGTATGCTTTTGTTGCCGCCGCCGCCGCAGTGATAGGATCAATCATTTGGCTCTTCCCTCTTTACATACGGAGGGCATCTTTGCCAATGGACATACGGGATGTGGTATCTGTACCTTTTGTCAGATTCTTGGTAGTACTCTTTGTAAACGCAAAGCCGATAACCACTCATTTTGTACGTCCCAGGAATATAGCTCCACGTATATGCGTCCATTACCAATACCAGCCATATTACCTTCACTAATCATTGCAAGTTACGCCAAGGATGCAATACCTTGGGCTGGTCTTCTCCTTTCTATTGCGGCAAGCGTTGGGTCGTTGGGGAACAACTCGCTTGCCGTTGGCTGTACGGGTGCGCCAGACATCGGTGTTTGGGGCGCGGGAGCAGGCGTCGGAACAGGTGGCGAAACAGTTTGTATAGAAGCCTGAGGATTAACTGGAGGAGCCGCAGGGCGCTGGTTTTCAGGCGGTATAACTCCTTGAAATGGATTAATGTTGGGTCGTGCTGGTAAGTTCGGAGGTGGCTCAGGGGTGAACGTGTATCCCTCTGGATCCTCGCCTACTATTGTGTCATTAAGGGAATAGTTGATGCCATGCTTGAACATCCAATTGTTGAATCTTGCCTGTGCAGAGGGTTTCAAATTACCCAACTCATCTACTTTTTGTGTCATTATGAAGTTTGTCATCTCAGGATCAAAAAGCAGTTCTCTCATCAAAGCGTCTCTTCTTATGGCGCTTTGTCTTCCCATAGCCCTTGTGCCTATAAAGGTAGCCATACCCATAGCACTCAACCTCCCTTCAGCCGTAGCTCTCGCCGTAGAGGTGATACCTATAGTGCTTGTCCCTAGAGCATCTTCTATGCCTTGTATAAATCCTTTCTCTGGCAAGAATTTACTGGGTTCGGGAGTGGTTGCACCAAACCTCCGGAAAGTTTCCGCAATAATCCTCATGTTTGTCAGGTGATCGTCCCCGTACAACGGTTGGAGTATTCTCCTGTTTTTGTCAAGAAAATCGATAAACCGTATGGGGTTATTTGTGACGTCTGCAGAGTCAAGACCTGCCTGTTCGTTAAGTATAGCTCTTTGTATTCTGGGCCAAAAAATTTTCCTGAGAGTTTTCATCCTCACTTCGAGTGCCGCACCAGACAATTTTTTGCCTGTTTCGAATGATCGAGTAGCTTCTTCTAAGAAATCATTCATGTTACGTACTGACCCGAGGGCGTTGTTCAAAACGGTTTCTGGATCTCCCACGTTTTCCTGTATTGCCTGAAACACTCTGTTTGTGTTGAACGCTACCCTACGAGCTTCTAGTTCGCCTTGACGAGCAATCTGTGCTTCTATTTGTCGTCTTGGATCTTGCAAGAAATCGAAAAAGTTGATCTTTGTGCCATCTGGGTTAGTAAAGGTTAGCTGACGCAACATTTCTTCGTTTTTATTCATGTATGCATCTATTTTGTCTGGGTTGAACTGAGCACTCCTGGCGTCACCTCTTATGCCCTGAGTAGGGGCAACATATGCCGCCTGCCTAATGTCATCTAAAACGACGCCCATCAAACGATTTATCAGCTCAGGATTATCTTCTCCGAACATTCTTTGATATTCTCTGGAAAGATTGCTGTTTCCTAAAAACACCTTGGGAACTATTTCGTTTGCGGTATAGTAAATTTCGTTTTCACCCTCCCTAAATCCAGGAGCTCTCGCCATGATTTGTACCGCGCCCATCTCCTCATACGGTTGAGAAACACGCACTTTGTAAAAATCATTGAACCGCTTGAAGTTCTCATTGATCTGACCAAAGTTTTCAGCCACACTGTCTAACTCTTCCCGCAGTATGGTTAAGTCTCTTCCTGCTGTTTGGTTGCCTGAGGCCATCGCTCCACCGAGAGCGTCGCTCACCTGACTGCGAAACCTTTTCCATTCTTGGAAACTCATTCCTTGGTTTTGGTTTTCAAGGTACGCTCTCACTAAGGGGTGCATCTGCTTGTAATCAAGAGCCTGTGCCCCAAAAGTGTTTTGGAACTTGTCACGGGCATTGGCTATAGAAAGTATTAGCTGGTCTCCGGTAAGAACTGTGTCGTCCTCGTTAATACCCAGCTTTACTGCCAGCTCATCCGCTTCCTTTCTTGCAAGGTTTACATTTGTCGCAATAGTGCCTCTTGCATCTCTACCAAGCTCTGCCGCCGCCCTGCTTCCTAGAGTAGGGTAAACGCCACTATCTGGATCTGCCAAAAGCGTCCAGCTGTAAGACATTTCGCCTGTGTCTAAGTCTATTTGGTTTGCTACTAAGTTGATTCTACCAGTAGCTTGGTCAATAACGTGTAGGGGGACATCGTCCATGCCTGACCCACTAAAGCTACCGTTGAGATAGTTTCTCCCTGCCTGCAAAACTCTGTTTTTTCTTTGTTGCTGTTCTAGTTGGACAGGTCTTGCCATTTTAGATGTGACATCTTTCTCTGTAGCAATAAACCTTGGGTCCATCGTTTGTTCACCCACGGTAAAAGTCACGGTAGGTGGTCCCAAATTAGGGTCAGCGAAAGGTGCGAAAGGACCTTCAGGATCGTTGAAGGCGCGCTCTACTTCTGCCGCTCTTGCTATTTCAGCTTGTCGTTCTTCGGCCTGTCTTATTAATTTTATTTCAGCTTGTAATGCTTCGGCTTCTTCTGGGTAGGCATCGCTGGCTTTTTCTCTACCAAGTGCCACTTTCACATCCGTTGCAACACTACTTCCTGTCTCTTTAGCTTTTTCTGTTGCCGCCTTTACTGTGTCTGTGTTTTTTAACCATTTGAACAATGCTCCTGCACCACTGTAATTTTTAAGACCAGACCACAGCACAGGAACAGCCTGTGTTGCAATGCCAGCACCGAGTGCGGCAAGGGGAACAGCCATTGCTCCTGCACCTGTTTCTGTACCAAATAAATCTTTTTCAAGCGCCATGCCTGTGCCAGCAAGACCACTTAGTCCTATTTCCATACCGTATGCGGATTGTGGGTTAAGCCTATATGGAGCTAAGTTAGCTTGGCCCACACTAGATTTGGCTGTTGCCAGCGTTTTGAGTGGTCCGTCAGGCATTGCATTTATACGCCTAAAAACAACGTCATCTACACCCGTTACAGGGTTGATGTCAACTAAAGGGTTTGCCTGAGCTCTTTCTAGTGCGGTTAGGCGTTGAGGTTGTTGTGGTCCAATGACAGGCACATCGTCAATAGTTTGTGACAAGACGTTACCTTTACCTATCTGCTGTGCATATGCCGCTTCATCTGCGGCACTCAGGCGAAAACCTGTACCGAATCCCTGAATTCCTTCTCTACCCACCATCGAAGCTCGCTGACTCGCCCCTGCAATGGGTACAGCTAAAGAGGCAAACTCACCTGCGGCTCTACCATAATCACCTAAACCTTTCGTAGTGCCGACCTCTTGCCCCATGCCGTAAGACATGAAGTAAGGGATAATAACCTTGGCTGTTTCATAATCACCTGCCAAGAACACACGTTCAAGTATGTCACGATCAACGGTTCCTGGTTCAATATGACCAGCGGCCTCTAGTGCTCTTATGGTGGTGTTGATAGCGGCATCTGGCAAAAAAGTTATGGCCTCTGCTATACCCATCATAAAATCTTCTGCGCCAGAAACACGCAAACCCGTTTGCAGAGCTGATAACGCAGTACCGCCGATCGATTGATCGAACGCATTCGGTTTAAGTGGTTCACCCTCACTATCTACATAAGAGCCTGTAAACCTCGCGGACTCTGGCATCACAGTACGAGTTGGTTGTTGCCGAGGTTGGTCAAAAAACTTTAAGGCTTCCTCTCTAGCGGCCTCTGGTATGGCATCGTATGCGTCTTGTTCCGCACCCACCAGCGGGACATCACCTGTTGATCTCCTTACTAGATCAAACTGGCTTTCTGTTAGATTTCCAGGAAGTACCTCCACCCCCTCAAATTGGTTTTCTGGGGGAACAACCGTGATGTCGGGCGGCGTAAGTCCAAGCTGTGCTTCGGCCTCTTGTTGGCTAAAGATCTTTCTCATTGTGCGTATGGCACTCCGTCCGGTCTTGTGTAGGGCATGACCCTCACACCTCGTGGATCATTAAGGGCTATTCGTTCAGCTCTTTGAACCTCTGCTTGGTCTGCTTGTGGGTCTGCTTTCAATGAGGCGGCATACTGTGCGTTAGTCATCTTGACATATTGTGTTCTTGTGATCTGCGGCGCTCTGTCAGGCGAACTACGAGTCATCATCTCTAAGTAGTCTTCGTTCATTTGATTGTACTCAAATGGGTCTTTTTCATTTCCTGTTGGGGTGACTTGTATTTCAAAATAAGGAACGACCTCAGATTGACCTTCTTGCATACCTTGTCCTGGAACGTAACTCAGCAAGGAACGAGACTGTGATAGGCTGTTGAATGATTTACGAGCTACTTCTTGCAGTTCAAGAAGTGCTAGATCGGGGTTTTTGAACACCTTGGTGATATCGGGAGAAAGAGTTCTAATCATGTCTTGCTCTGCCACGGCGTGTCTGTCACTCAGAGCTTCTGCCTGTTGCAAAGTTCTCACAATTCTTTTACTTAAATCCCTAGCCCTTAAAACTTGTTCTGTGTTCAAGGTGTCTGTAAAGTTTCTCCTAACATTCTCAGGCAA
>CESX01013882.1_pt1 | contig 44818 bp, 55 predicted proteins | sample 326941 | NCBI WGS metagenome assembly CESX01 (sample SAMEA2622357, study PRJEB7988) | marine metagenome | isolation source: saline water (ENVO:00002010), including
TGTCCACATCATGAGCATGAAAGCAAAATTGGAAGCACGATACCCCGATGAGGATTGGTCGCAACTTGACGGGGGTGCCGATGGTGAATACCCAATTTTTTGGTTTTCCAAAGGTGTTTATGGCGTTAGTCCTGACCTTTGGCCTTCGGGCTTGGATGAAATGACTTCGGATGAAATCAAAGCATTCTTGGAGGAATAAATGTGGATAGCTGGAAGTGGCATGGATGCTGTTATTTTTCTGAAACTCCTTATCCCTTTGGATTTTGCAAAGTGTGTTGGGAAAAGGCAGGGAAGCCTCAACCAGTTAATACATAACATTTAAACGAGATGTGCCAGGTAATGCGTTTATGGCCGAAGTCAGGAGGGGCAAAGTAGTGTATCAGCCTCCAGAGCGCTGCTACACAAACATTCTCATTGAAGAAACGCCTCATGGTCTTAAGTTATATAAGAATGAAGGAGACAGACACTTCCTTGTTATCCCCTGGTCAAAGGTCGTTCAAATAAACACAGGTGAATAAAATGGACATAGAATACATGGTGATGTTTCTTGGGGTTCTCGCTGTTGTTGCTGAAAGGGCTTATCGCCTTTACACGAAGCACCAAGACGGCGACCTTGATTTGCAAGACCTGCAAGAAATTGTTGAAGAGGCAAAGGACATCGTAGAAGACGCAAAAAAGGAATTGGAAGGCGAAGAAGAGTGAATACTTGCACGCTGATAGGTTGTGGCTGCCAAACTGGAAGTGAAGAAGAATGAGCGAAGAAAGGCTGGATTCTTTGGATGAAAGAGTACGCTTGCTTGAACAGGCTGTATTTGAACTATCCACTATGGCAAAATATCTCAAGTATGCTGCAGTTGCCCTGTTCGCTTCGCTCGGCGTTGATGTTCAGGGGGCGATGTGATGGCGTATTATTGTTCCGTAGCAGATGTAGCAGACCGAATGGCTTTGTCTTCTCAAGAAAGGCTTGCTGCTACAAGCCGCATTACTGGGGCTATCCGACGAGCCACCATTGAAATTGACACGGAGTTCTTTGACTATGGGCGAGATGAACCTTCAAGAGAAACGGCTGAAACCACTCTTAATGGAGCAATTTCTGCTGGCGCAACCACTATTACTTTGACCAGCGCATCGTCATTTGCTACAAGCGGCAAAGGAAATGTTGATGGAGATTCTTTTTCTTGGTCAGGTAAATCATCCAATGACCTCACAGGAGTTTCCGGTATTTCATTTGACCATGATACTGCTTCGCCTGTTCAACAAGGAGAATTGGCTCATGTTATGCGTGAAGTATGTGCTGATTTGGCTGCTGGTTATATCTATGAAGACCAAGCAGTATTCGGAGACAACGACATACGCAGCAACACTTTCCGAATGCGAGGTTTGAAAATGCTTGAAAGGATTGCACACCTCGGGGGATTGTCATGAGCCTGCTTAACATTGGCGAATACATGAGAGAGGTCAATAGCCGAACCAGACCCTTGAGGAACTCTGAAAAGCAGCGTATTAAGCAAGCCTTCCCAAACATGAAGAACATGACAATGCCCGGTAAGGGTTTTGGGACAATGTTTAACTTTGGAGACTTTGCAAACATGCTGCAAATTTTGTCAAGAGGTGAATTGGAGCACATGTTTTTGGAAGCGGGAGCCGACGCAGGAAGAATGGGTATAACGCTTGTCAAGCAAAAGTTTAGAGCCAAGGACTCAAATTATTCAAAGAAGGCTCAAACAAATGGTCTGCATTCATCAATTACTTCAAGGCTCAAAAGGCAGTCAAGCGGCAGAAGTATTTACCGATATGTCGCTGACAACTTGAACTACAAGTTAGATGGTCAAAAGGGAATTATTTCTGGGTTTGTCGGTGAAGACCTAAATGATGTTTTAAAAGGTTCAAGAGGTCAACCTCTTGCACCTCTTGTTGAAGGTTTGCCAGCAAAAGTAGCCAAAGCACCAGTCAATATGAGCATTCACCCATCAATTTCTTACCGCCCAAAGTCCAGAAATGGTCGCTTGCCTCACATGATTCGTGTAAAGCCTCGCAGACGACTAGGTTCAGGAAAAGGCAGAAAGCCAAGGCGACTTAAGTTCCCCGGCAACAAGCCCGACATGGTGCCCGTTTTACCACCAGACCCAGTTCCGTTCATCAATTTTTGGGCTACTAAAACTGTTGGTTTGATTTTTGACAGATTCATGCAAATGTCGCAACAACGCCTCGCAAACAACATGGGGAGGTCTGTTTGATGGCTGTTGCACCACATTCAACTCGGTGGACTCACCGACTTAACGGAGAAAACCCCGCTACGCCTGCTGGGCAAAATAACGGTGCTTGGTCTTCAACGGTTTCGGGGACTGTCGTAGGCAAATTTTGGGCGCATGGCGGCTTAAGGGGTGCTGGCTACAACAAAATTAACCCAACAACAGACACCCTTACTTTGGTTGCTTCTTTCAAATACGAAACAACTCCTGCGGCAGGCACCTTACTATTTTCCCTTGAATCAACTGTTGGTGAGGTAAAAATTGTTTCGGCTGGTAATGACACTCAACTTACTATGGAGTCAAAAGTTGGTTTGGGAGTTGATTCAATCACTATAAGCAACTTGGAACTCAAAAACAGTTTCTTTTTCCGATTGACTCTTGATGCTCATGTTGCTAAGTTTTATCCATTTGACCTTAAAGAAACGGAAACGGGCGAAAGTCTTGTTCATTCAACGACCTCAACGACCACTTCAAATCCTAAAAACTCATTTGGTTGCAATAACGGAGATGTGCTGTTCGGCAATTTTTATTTCACCGACCAAGGCGTATTTGACACCGACGAGTTCTCTCCGTCCCTTTGGACTTCAAACCTTTTACAGCAAACAGGGCTAAGAGTCATTGAACTCCTAAAGGATTCAAACAGAATGTATTTGAAAACCCAAGTGGAGCCGGAGTCAATTATCTACGCAAACGACATGTCTCCCGCCACGGTTTCAAGATATGACCCACCTTGCATATATGTGCAAGTTCCGAGCATGAGAACAGACATTGAGTCTTTGGGAGGCGGAACTGTTTTTCATCAATACCAAGTCCAAGTCTTTGTTATCACAAAGGCTTCAGACTACAGATTCGCACACCGAATAAATGCTGAACTATCTGGAGAAGTCGTTGAAGAAATTTATGCTAATTCTGGCGAAAGCAGCAACAAAGACTCAATCATTGACTTTAACAGCGAAATTGATATGAGACAAGAAGAAGAAGAAATTATTTGTGTGAATGCTCACACATTTACATTTAAGAGGCGGATTAACTATCGTGAGCGATAGGTTTAAATGTAGTCCCCTCGTGTTTTCAGACTAACGGAGCTGAACTTATGGGTGATTTTGATGACAGGTATGTCTCCATTGAAAAAGAAACAACATACGGGACTGACCCAAACTCTGCTGCTAAATTTGGCGAAGTAGATGATGAATCCCTAAAACACATCTACGACACCTTGGTTCGGGAAGACATGTCTCGGTTTGCCGCACAAAAAGTCGTGCGTGGTCGTGAATACTGCGAAGGTTCTTTGAATCTTGTTATGATGACGGATGACTTCACTTCTTTGCTTATCCGTGGTATGTTTGCTTCCGATACTGTATCTGGTTCAGGTACTGTTTCGCACACGATGGCTGAAGGCACAAGTTCTTCAGATGTCTATCCTTCCTTTTCTTTGCATGTCGGACGAACGGCAAGGGACCACACCTACACCGGAATGACCGTGAACCGAATGTCTGTTTCGGCTGCAACTGGTGAATTTACTTCTATGTCCTTTGACTTGCAGGGCAAATCCGAAGCAACAAGCAGCGGAACTATGAAGACTCCAACCTATCCAACCAATGACCCGTGCTTTTTCGCCAACGCAGATGTGTTCTTCAAGAACAACTCCACTAAGGCTGATTCGGTGAAGTCAATGGACTTTGAAATTTCAGTAGACCGTGATTTGGACTCCGGTTTCTCTCTTGGAAACCTTTCTTTGACTCAAGCACCTCCAGTTACTCGTCGCTCTGCTTCTGGCAACCTGGAGTTCAACAAGGCTGTTTATACCGCAGCCAATGATGAACCAACCTATGACCAACTCACACAAAACAGCGGCAGCACCTTCCTTTACGATGTAGGTTCAGGCCAAACCGCTTTGAAGTTCTTGTTCACGGAAACGACCAACCGGGACATCACCTTTTCGTTCTTTAAGGTGTTCTTTGAAGCCCCTGACGCATCGGTGTCGGGCAGAGACCACCAAACCATGACTGTTCCCTTTATGGGCCTTTACGAAGCCGACAACACGGCTCTTAGCCAAGTTGTTATCCGAAACGCCACCTCAACTCAATACTGAGGTGGTCAAGTGGCTGGACAAAACCGAAAATTGCAAAACGCAATCCGAACGGAGTTTATCGCTGCGAATGCTGTCCAAGCGGCTGATATTGGAGCAAGTGCTGTCGGCACTTCATCCATCAATGACGATGCAATTACAAACGCTAAGACCGATGTTCACCACATGAAATCTATCAAATTGCAGTATGATTTTGCTCTTGAAGGTGGCGACCACAATGCTCCTTTCATTCCTTTGCGAGCAGCGTTAGGAGAACAACCCCAGCTCCCCCTTGATGCCGTTTGTGTATCAGCGACCCTTGAAGTGCTTACAAAGCCGCTCAGCGGCGGTTCAGCGACGATTTCTATTGGGACGCAATCAACACCAGATGCTCTTTTGGCTGCTACTGCTATCAGCAATGCTGCATTTAATCTAAATGCAGTAAGTGCTTTGTCAAATGCTGTTCCATTTAGGGCTTTGGCTCCAGAACCAATCAATATCACAATAGCGACTGCTGCTCTTACAGCAGGCAAGTTCAATGTATATGTAGAGTATTATGAAGGCGGCACGGCTGGCTTCTGAAAAGTATAGAAAAGGAAAAGTGAAAATATGCCCGTAATGAAGAAGGACTTTGAGTTCGGAAATGAAGAGACTGGTAAAGTCAAATTGACTGTGCGCCAGGCAAATGGAATGGAAAAAATGAAGTGGGAAGCAACGCAGGCCAAAGCCTTGCGTCATTTCCGGCACTTTGGTTATGATGTAGAATCATGGACTGATGAGCAGCAAAACGAGTTTGTTGAATACTTGGATGCAAACAAGGCTGGCATAGAATATCAAATCACAGATTGGATTCCAAAGTGCATTGTTGAACCTGCTGACTTTGACATTTCTGTTTTGACTTCCGACGAACTTCGCACTATTTTGCTGTTTGTTCGGGGGGATGAAAATGAGGGCGCAGCCCCTTTGGTCTAATCTTCCGAGTAGCACCGTCAATTTGTTCGGCGTTCAAGGGCATTTTGCCATCCGACCTTGTTCACAAATACTCGGAAGAATACGGCCTATCAAGCATGATGCTGGATTTGCTCGTGGCTGGAGAAATCCAAGACCAAGTTTCCGAGGCAAGCGACAAAGCACAAAAGGGCAAGAAAAAGCCCAAGGATGCAAAGGGAATGGTTGCTCGCATGTTGCAACGCAGGGAAAAACGCTTAAAGGAGAATGACAGTTAAGCAGTTGTTGAGGGGGTGTAAGAATGGCAAGAACCGGCGCAGCAATGGTCATGTTTGAAGTGGTCGGTTCATTTCAAGCAGCCAATATGCTCAAAGACGCAAAGGCTCAGATGAACATTCTGAACGCCATTGTCCTTAACGGTCTTGGTGGTGTTTTTGATGCAACCGTTGATGCAGCAAAACAAATCGCCTCTTTAGCAGATGCTACTGTCCCCGTAGCAACAAACATAGCCCAAGCACGGATTCAGTTTGAGAAGTTCATGGGGGCTTCGCAAGACCTTGATGCTACTACTGAAGAAATCGTAAGGCTTGGTGCTGAATTTGGTTTTACTGCTGACAGGGCTCTTGAAGCAGGCGCAAAGATGGCTCAGTTGAAAGACATTGTGGGCGGTTCGGCTGCTGTTGGTGCTGCAACTGAAGTCGGTATCAAGTTCGCCATGATTGGTGATATGGAAACTGAAGAAGCCATGCAGCGCCTTATTAACTTGCAGCAGCAAACGAGTTTCATGTTTGGTGATATGACCCAAGCCCAAATTGAGGCTATGGATACTGAATCTCGTGCCATGCTCGTTCACGAAAATTCAATGAAGGTTTTGACCCAACTGAATACAGTTGAAAACAATTCGGCTGCCACCATGCAGCAATTGACTTTCATTATGAATCAATTTGCTGCGCAGGCAGACATGACAGGCGAATCAATCTCTGACATGGCTGCAAGTGCTGCTGTTATGGTGGAAGCCGGTGAAGAAATGGGTAAGGCTGGTCGTGCCCTCCGTATGATTTATGCTCGTCTTGGTGCTGATACCAACAACAACAATGCTGCCCTTATCAATGCTGGTGTGGCCGTTCAAGACGCAGAAGGCAACCTTCGCTCTTTGTCGGACATCGTAGCCGACCTATCCAAGTCATTCCACACCCTTACCCTTGAAGAACAAATGAACATCGCACAGTTGGTTGCAGGCAACGACCATTATGTGCGTTTCTTGAAACTCATTCAGAATTCAGAAAGGCAGCAACAACTCGCAACAATGGCAAGTCTTGGCTTGGCTGATGCCCAAGAAGAAGTGAACATCAAACTCAAAGACCAAAGCACGGCGTTGCGTATTGCTGAAGCAGAACTTGAAAATGCAAGGGGAGCATTGGGTGATGGCCTTATCCCCATGCAAATCAAGGCTGTGCAACAACAAACGCACTTTAACCGTGCGCTAAACACCTTTTACACGATGCAGGGAACAAGGGGCGAAAACGCCTTTGGTTTTGCTATTCGTGGCCTTATGGATATGTCCTTTCACTTTGAGCGTGTTCACAAAGTCATGGGGCCTGTTATTGAGGCGATGCTCAACCTTAAGTCGTTGTCCGTTGCTATGCAAACGCAACAAACGATTATGCGCTCTATGCAAGGCGAACAACTGATGAATCCCAAATTTTATCAGCGCGTTCTTGACCACCAAAGCAACATTACAAGAGAAACAATGGCTGAACACCAGCAACGGCTCCGTATGAATGGAGCCAAAGCAGTTGCTTTGGATATGGCCCGAATGGAAACGCAGTTAGAATCTCAAAGGTCTGGTCTTACTCTTGAAAGGTTCAAAAAAATGTCTTTGCTTGCTCAAGAAGGCGTAGCACTAAATGCTGTTGAAGAAGAAAGGTTTATGATTCTACAACAAATCGCTAACCAAGATGAAAGGCTTATTGGTCTAAAGCAACAATCACACACCCAAGCGCAGAAGGCTCTTAGCCTTCTCCATGCTGAGGCTGCTATGAAAACGACTCTTAGCGAAAGGGAAATGACCAGAATACAAAACGCTATCCCCGCAAAGAGACAAGAACTTTTGGCTGACAGTCAAATGCTTGAAGCAGCCAGAAACAGACTTGCTTTGGCTCAAGCGATGGGTGCAGCGGAAACGGTTCGTTTAACAGTAACTGAGCAAAACAGGGATGCTGTCATATCAACAGTTATGGCTATGCACGCTGTTTCACAAGAAGTTGCTGAAGCAGTAGCAGATTCAGGAAAAGAATTGATATTGAATCGTCAAATTTTGCATACCCGTCAAGCACAGTTGGACATCGCAGAGGCTCAAGTCGCTGTTGATGCTAAGTCAGAAGGGCTTGTAGGTATGGTTCAAAGGGTCGCACAAACCAAGTTGATGAACATGGAAATGATGACCCAAGCGCAAGTCCAAGACCGCCTCAATGAGTTAGACAAAGAAGAACTCAACATTCTTATGAACACCATGCCTAATTCGTTCAGGAAAAATCAATTGACAGAAGAAGAAGTTGCTATCCTACAACAACTCCTTCCCCTCATGAAGGAGATGAATATCACAAATAAGCAAGATGCAGCCATTCTTTATGACAGCGTAGTTGCAAATCAAGTGCATGCTGATTCAATGAAAGCGACTGGTATTGAGGCAAGTATGGCTCAACAGCAAATGATGAAGTATAGCGCAGCCATTGGCGGTGCTTCTATGCTTGTTGGATTATTTGACAATTCAACTCGTGGAGCAAAGGTCAGCATGATGTTGATGACACCAGTTATGATTGCATCAACCTTCCAAATGCTCTCTATGACTAAGGCGATGATGGCTCAAACATCAGTAACTCTTACAAATACTTCTGCTAAAATCGCAAACACAACTGCTACTACGGCTATGGGTTTGGCAGCACGAAAAGCATCTGCTTCTTTCTTAGCGTTTGCTGCAACGACAGGCGGTATGCTGGTTCTTGTTGGTGCTTTGACTGCTGGTCTTTTTGCAATAACTGATAGTTCAGAAGACTTGCGAGAATCTATTGTCCGAATGAATGGTGCGCTTGGTGAAAGCGTTCAAATTCTTACAGCACTTGAAGGTAATACTGTAGCAGAATCTTTGGGAGAAGTACCTGTTTCTTTGGTTGATGTTTTCACAAAAGCAGGATTTGATATGGCAAATGTTATGAACATGAGCCAAGACGAAATTCAAGAAGTCATACGCATCACTAAAAAAGAAATGGGAATGTTGGCGATAGCGGCTGATGATGGCAGCAGCGTTGCTGAACAGGCTTTTCAAAGGGAGTTAGAAGCAGCAAATGATTTCCTTGCTGCTTTAGAAGCACAAAATGTTGTTTTGCAAGCAAATGCAATACTTGCTGGAGATATGGCTGCTGCTCACGAAATGGCTGCTCTAAATGCCTTGAAAAATGCTCAATCTGCCTTTGAGCAATTTTCTACTGATGAAGACAATAAGCGACTATTTGAAAACATAGGATTCTTTGGCCGTGGAACGAAAGCATTTGTGCAATCTTCCCAAAAGTCTGGACAAGATGCAGCTGCCGCTTTAATCGTGGCTTACGAACAACAAATTGGACAGCAACTTACAAGAGCGAAAACTGAAGACCTCATAGAAATGCTGACTGGATTTAACACCACAGTTTTGTCTGGCGGAGAAGTCCAAAGAGGAGTCAGCATCGCTGGTTTTGCTGCTTCAAAAGGTTCAGATGACGCATTTTTGGAATTTGTTCAAAGTCTTGAACTTAGCGTTGAGCAACTTGACATGCTTCAAAAGGCTCTTGCTGATGGCGGCGATGCAAGCGACGACACCGTAGATGCCATTATGAAGGCGATGGGGAAGTTGGACTTTGACTTAACTGCCCGTGAAGCACAAATTATTGCAAACACCTTTGATAGCGTGGGTACAGCTGGAACTGATGCCGCAAATGCGATTGATGGTATAGGTGGAGCACTAGCAGGTGCAAACCAAGAGTTGTTTGAATTTAACAATAACCGTGAAGCCATGTTCTTTGGATTTAGCCAAGCAGGAATTACTGGAGACTTTGTGAAGCAGGTTCAGCAAAAGGGTGTTGAAAACCTTATTGCGAACACAGAACTCATCGTGAACAATACATTTAACGGTATGTCGCTGCCTGAAATGGTTAATCAGGTGACTGACGGCGTAGTAGAAAGGCTGGTTGCGGCTGGCGTAGTAGAAGAAGGAGCAGTGGAAGTGTAATGGCAAAAAGCAACACAAACAAATACAACGCAGTTATTGCTGGATATTTTGATGATTTTAACGCAGGCCGTTGTATTTCCGATGATGAAAATGCTCCTACTATTGATTTGGCCTATGACCACGGAGAAACGCATCACGGCAACCACATGAATGGAGATGCACGGCTAAATCCCCGGTATAAGAAGGCTCACAAAGACCGTGTGGATGGCGATGAAACGCACAATAGCGGAGCACACGAATTTTTGACAAACGACACCATGAGGGATAACAACAATCTTTGGGAAGGAAAGGCTCAACTTTCTTATCCAGACGGTATTGCTCAACCAAACCGGGCAAAGTTCAATGGCTCAAGTTCTCTTGCGTCATATTTGCTCATAACGAACGGATATAACACTGGTTCTCACTATTCCATCCATCTTGGGGACACAGATTATACCAACGGCAGGGGAACTACAACTGGAGCATCCTATGATGGTTCAACAGGCGACTATGACAAAGCAAATTTTGGCAAGACCGGGGCTACATCAAGGGACATGCAATTTGCTCATTTGTGCGGCGTCCACATGGGAGAAGTATCGCCAAGCGGTGATTCATCGGTTGGGTCGGTTGCTGGCCTTGGAGAGCCGTTTCCTGCGTCTATTTTGGAACCCATAGAATCTCCAAGCGGAAAACCATTTATGTCAATCACAACACATGTAAATGGCGCTGCTGCAAAGCCAGTTCGCATTATGTCCTATCACGGTTCTTTAGGAGCAGCAACTGACAATGACATTTTCGGCATACGGATGGCTCATCGGGGAGTAAGTTCTGAAACCGGCAATGGCGGTAATCCGTATGTTGTTTCTGTCCCACAAATTCAATACACTATATCTGTTGGTTTTGCCAAGGCAAATTATTCAGAAAATGTTGGCTTTACAGGAGCACCTGCTGCTTCATTCCAATTTACTTCTTCTTCCCGAACTCACGATGGCACAATAACAGAAGGCACAAATTTTAAGACTGGGTATCAAGACCGCCACCCGTGGAATCGCTTCACAAAAAACATAAACGCTTTTGCAGGCGAAGCAGACCATCCTATCGGTGCTTCTACTCTTGAAAGAACAATTCCCGGCGAAAATTCTAAGACTCACCAACTCTCTACAATTTGGAATGATTGGGAAGTGGCTTTTGATTGGACTGCAGGAACTTACACGGTATTGCATGATGGCATAGCAATTCCTGCTCTTTCTGGCAGCATTGGCACAAACCCAATTACGGGTGCGACTTACACTCCAGATGAAGCGTTTGGTTGGCAAATTGATGCTATCATCACTCCTTCTACTCCCTTGGTTGCTACGGAAGGGACGAAGGTTTGCACATTGATTGACCGTGCATACCTATGGCGTGATTTGTCCAATACGCTGTCCACTACTCTTGAAAAAATGACATGCAATTACCGTTCTAATGGCATTTCACAGATGACTCTTAACATTATGGACGACAACGATGAGTTGCCTATCTATTCTTTGTTTAAGCAGCAAAGGAATGAATTGCAAGAATTGATGCTTTTCCATAACGGCCTTGACCGTTGCATTTGGCGAGGCCATTTAGAATCTGTAAGCGCAAATCAAAAAACAGGAGAGAAAATGTTGAAATTGGCTGCTCGTGATTATGCAGCAGCACTTGACCGCAGCATCCCCATTTGGGAAATAGGGCAATCAAACAACATTGATGAAGATGAGCCACAAGGTTGGCGACCCTATGAATCAACGAACATGATTCAAAAAATGTATTTTGGAGCAAGTAAGTTAGAAAGAGCCAACCCTACTCTTGGTATTACAGCACCGAACTATCGTGTCCGTTTGGATTCAAGAGCAAGATTGAATTCTGCTCACCCAATTCAAATGTATAACGAAGAAGGGGGAGCACCTTCAAACATTTGGGACACCGAAATTCTTTCAGACATTTTGGGTTTTGAACAGCCATCAGATGCTTACTCCAATCCTCAATCGCTCACAAATCCTCTTATTGTGCATTGTTTGTCTCATGGGTATGTTCAAGGAGAATCCATAACGATTTCTGGCACAACCAATTATAATGGGACATTTACAGTTCACGACCCAAGCACAGACTTCTTTCACATTGACAAAGCCTACACACGAACAGGTGAAATTGTAGGGATAACCAGTTGTAAGCCAATCACCTTTCCTTCTTCTCACCGATTGGGTTCTTTTGCGATTGACTTCAAAACTGCTCAAACAGCAAGAACAATCACTATTTCAGATACAAAAGTAGATGCAAACGGAGATAGGAGGACTGATACCAGAAGTGTTGTAATTAACAGCCAAACCAGAACAGTCCCTGCCATGAATGGAGTGTTTGATTTGATATCTGGCAATCGTCAAATAACGGGAAGCGATTCCGGCGGAAAGCGATTTATGGTTAATAAGGGCATTTCTGTTTTGAGTAGTTCTTTTCCAACTTCTACAATAGTTGTGCATGACGGTTTAGTTGCAGGTCATACTGTCTCTCCTACAATTTCTTATAGCAGCATTACAGGTACAGACAATCCAAACCTAAGAGATTCAGCAAGAGCATTTGATTTGAACCAAGACTACATTCATTCAAACGGAAATTCTGGTTCAGTCACGAAAGTCTTCTTCCGCCAAGGTCTTGCAGATTCATCTGAAAAGTTGTATGTTGGAGCGAAAATTGCTATCTACATCACAGATGGCGTTGCTCCAGCTGTTTATGAAATCACTTCAATTGCGAACTTAAAAAACAGTCCATTTGAGGCCAGCGTTTCGCATGTTTCTGGCGGTTCTTTGACTTATGCAAACATTGATGCTGCCACATCAGTTGGAGCAGGTACACAAAACGCACAATGGGCTCTTATTGACACAAATTTAGATTATTGCTCCGAACAAGGATTTGCCACATTGTCTTCTGCCAGAAGTGCTGCTTTCCCGTCAAACATTTCAACTCTTTTGAGGCATCGTGCCATTCACGCCCGATGGATGCAAGACTTCCCTAAGTCTCTTTGGTTCCAAAAGACCTTCGGAGTTATTGAAAAGGATGCAGTAGCAACCACTACAACAAACAGTTCCTTAGTTCCTGGGCTTTACGCAAACGGACAAACCATCATTCTTGCATCTGGTCAAGGGCTTGATGCTTCAAATTCACAAATTGCTGCTATGGCAACAAGTGGTGGAGTAGCAGAAATCATCAATAGCGACGGAACAACTGATTCATTTACCTTTGACAGTTTAGGCAGCCTAACTGGTGGTAAGTATGAACGCATCAATAATGCTAGGTTTTTTGTGAGAAACCATCCCGCCGGAGCCAAAACAATTAAAATTCGTAGTATAAGAAGCGATTTCCGCCACCTTTGGGTTCTTTGGGCTGATATGAGAAATGACGGAACAGCAAATGCTTCAGATGCAACTCGTAAATCTACATTCGGTTTGCTTTTGCCCACACCAGACAAATACAAACTCACAATTGAATACACAGACCAAGAGCAAGTTGATGGCGAGCCGATTTCATTTACAGACCTTGCCATCGGTGAAGATGTGAACATTTGGGAGTTGGATGCAACAAAAGAACCTACTACAAATCAACCTTGGTCTGCTTTGGGTTCAAATTCAGAAGCAGAAGCAGCATTTCATAATTGGGAAGAAAAGGCTGGTGCCTTTGTCATTGTTGATACAAGCAAATTTTGGAACCTCAATACTGAAGCAAATGGAGGCAGAACAGGTCGTTTGGGCGGTGGACGAACTGATTTGCAAGACTACTATGCTGTAAATTCTGGAGTTCCGTCTATGATGGATAATTTTTGGATTGAAGGGATGGCATCTTACAAAAACATAGAAAGTCCATTCAAAGAACACCCAGACCAGTTGGATTTTATTCACGATGCTTCTCTTTTTGCAGCAGACTTTTCGGGAGTAAGCACAGTCAATGGGGCCATTTTACAGTTAGAAGATGTAAGCCAATGGCGAGACAATGGAGTTGGAAGAATAAAGGGAGTTAGCGGGACAGGACAAAACAGAACTGTTTATCAATGGTACTATTCGTGGCGTGGTCGTGATACTTCTAACAATTTTTTGCAAAATGTCAAAATTGTTTATCTAAGTTCTGCTTACATTGGGAGTGCTACTGGTAGGGAAAATCTTGTAAAGGATTTAAATGACCAAGCGGCAGGTACGGGTACATTTATTCCCAATGGGCAGCCGATAGTGATTGATGATTATGACGAATTGACTGCCTATAACACCTTGGCACCTCTAAATCACATGAGATTTATGATGAGCCTTACAGGTTTTGTAAAAGACCCCGCATCCAATACAGCATTTCAACACGATAAGGTGCGCTTTTTGAATATGTCATCTGCTATGAAGCATTGGCTCGGTCGCTCCAATACCACAGGCATTTCTGACATACAGAATGTCCCAATTACAAAAAATATGGCTACAAACGCCAGTTGGTCATATTCTTCTTCAGCAGGTCTTGACTCTTTTACTTCTATCGCTGATGCAAGAGGCAACAGTTATTTGGGTGCGCTGCAAAAAATTAAGGAAGGTGCCGGTCAATCGGAAGGAGGCACACAGCAAACATTTACTTATCAAATTGGGCCGGATGCTCGCATTGAATTGCGACCCGGTTTTTCTTCATTCCACGAATTTGACAGAAATACCTTGAAAATATCAGATTTTAACTCAAACATGCAAGGCCAAATCACAAATGTTCGGGTGTATTTTAACAACCAAAAGTCATTTGTGGATTTCCCAACCACTTACACAGATGAAAACATCCGTTGGGCTATTTTGGACAAGCCAAACATCGGAACTCTTGAAGAAGCACAAGAAGTCGCAAGGCAGCACTATGAAAGAGCAAGCACAGCAATAACTTCCATTAGGGCAGAAGTGCTAAGAGGCAACGATTCTGACATTATGTTGGGTGGTGGGCGATATGGGTATATTTCTGACCCAGCAAGGCATTCTTTTGGTGGTATTCATCCCAACGGGCGCATGAGCAACAGTTGGTTCCCAGGCATGGTGAACGCATTGGATGGCAACAAAGGGACAGCAGTTGAACCTTCTTATGGTTCTGGGTTGGCAGTTGCTGATAATTACTATTGGTATGGTTCCAACAGTCTTGCTCACGCTATGCAAATTGTTCATTTGCCTAAAAATTTCCCTAAATTTAGCAACAGCACCGGCAACCAACTGCGTTTTGCTATCAAAGTAAATGGATTTGCTTCTGGAACAAAGACTGATTTACAAACAGCATCTGAGTTGGTGAAATTTGATTTGATGATTCTTGACCCAGTTTTTATTGATAGCGCAAGCCGGGCATCTGGAAGCGGTACAACTGATTATTCGGCTGAAACCTTTGGTGGACCAGCCTACACAACAAACGCTGGTCAAGCAGGCTACGGTTATTCTGCTTCACAATACCGTGAAATTGAATTGGACATTGAAAATGGCTATCGTGAAGTTGTGATACCTCGCACCTATTGGGCTGATGGTACGGCTCCCACAAATGTCTCAGACAGAAAAATTATTGTGTCGTTTAACAAAGAATACCTCAAGGCGTTGTGCCGAAACAGGTGTGGCAGTTCATTTAACGATATAGGGACAAATGCACACAGCATGGATGGGTTCGGTCTTACTGTAAGTTCTCCCAATACAGCGAGCATTTTCCCATTAGGTGCCCGTGAATACAACATTATGGGTTCTTTGACTGATGAAAGAGCAGTCTTTTATGGGCCTCGCTTGCAGGTTGTAGAAGACATCAATTACCGGGTATCAACTGCCCTTAAATACACGGATTCTGCTTATGGATATGCAAATCAGGCTTTGATTCTAAATAGCATAAATTGGTCTGTTGATAACCTCGGATATGAAAAGGTTCAGATGGGGCTGACAACGGATGAATCCACATTTTTGTCTTCATTTAGCACTTTTACCCGACCCAATGTAGGAAAAGGCGATATTAACCGTCCTGCTGCGTCAGGACGGGACAGTAGCGGTGGGGGTGGTGCAAGTGGCCGGGGAAGCACAGACGACCCAGTAAGCGATGCAGGCGAACAAACTCAACCATACCAACCTTCTGACAATCTGCAAAAGGTTCCGGGCGGTTTGAAGGGAAATCAAAAAGGAAACCTTTCAGGTCAATTGTCTGTTTTGAATATCGGAGCATCCAATATGACTCCGGGGATGATGAATCGCATCAAAGGAGCATTGGATTTGCCAAGCGGGACAAGCAATAACAGCATATTAGGAGCAAAAAGACAAATGCTCAATTCAATAGGCCAATCATACATTGAAAACCCAGACAATTTGACTCCTACATCGGGGACAGCAACGATTAGCAGCGATGGTTTTTCATTCCCAGGTGTCATGTCCACAGACGACACTCTTCAACCAGAAATAAGCGAATACAAAATTTTGCATACCGTCCCGATGGGGATAACAGATGACCTCTTGCAAATTTCTGTCAATGCCAGCATCAAGCAGTTGGCTTCAACAGACACAATACAGCAAGCCATCTTGGATTGTTCTGTAAAGTGTTTGGAGACTAACGAAGAAAAAACCAGTCAAATTGTCGTTTTGTCCGATATTGAAGACAACACCAAATTGAATGTATTTTCTCAAAAGGTGTCGGGCGCAAACATACCCGGCAACACTCTTGAAATTACTTTGTCTCGCAAAGCCAATCAAGGGGACGACAATGCACAGTTCAAGACTCTTAAGATACATTCTGTTTTGACCAAGGTTCAGAAGCATAACTTGATTGAGACAAACATGGGTGAACTGTTCGGCTTCTAAGCCCACCCGTGAAAAAATAAAAATAAATGTCTAAACGCCTCACGGCTCGGCATTTATTCTTTTTTTGGACGAGTGAACTATTAAACTGAATTGCGAAGGTCAAGTATGGATTTTGCTTTTTTGCGGCCAATCCCCTTTACAGACATGAGTTGTTTTTGGGTCGTGCGACTACGCAGAATTTTTGGTAAAGAGCCAAATTTGTCTAGGAGGTCTTCAGCATTTTTGACACTTACACCCTTTACCGCAGACAAAGCAGCCACCCTATCATCCATGTGAGACTTTGCAGGTTTTAGAACGGGTTTGGCGATACCGCCTATTTTCTTTTGGAAGTGATGATGAGCCAAAAACTGCACCATGTCATCCATGCTGTCAAATTCCATGTATCGGATATTGGGAAAGTTGGCATAAAACTGCCTTTTGAACTCCTTGATAACGCTTACCATGCGAGCAATTTCACGGACTGCTTGATTTCCGCTGAGGCGTTGGCCCCTTATCATTGGCTTGAGTTTTTTTCCGTACACGACGAGCATTGGCTCGTCAAAGGTTTCTTGGAGTTGAACCAACTGCCCTACTATTGTTCGTGAGCGACCATGACCAAGAATTGAGTGATATAGGTCATTTATCTCCTTAGCCTCAATACCACAAGCCCCAATCACATAGTCTGCTGATTGGAGCCGTTGGACTTTAGCCTCGCCTTTCTTTGATATAGAAGCATCGCCCATCATGGCGAGCGTCTTTTGGATGATAACGGGGTTTTCCCTGTCATCAATTAAGAGCATATAAAGAGCAAGAGTATGTTTTCACTTAAACCTCACTCATTGTTTGGATTTAGAAACCACACAGTCCGAGGCGAAACCCATACCAAATCGTTCTTCCAAGATTTTTCCATCTTTTCCCCTTTCTTGAATCTACTATCTCGCTTCAATACCTCGGAAGCAGAAGCAATGCTTGGTACTCCCCTTATGGTCTTGCCGCTTGATTTTTTGTATGCCAGATATTGAGACACTAGGGAGTCGGAGGTGTAGCCCTCGTTCCCTTCTTCTCCCATAAATCCAAAACACCAGTTCCTAAATTGCGAATATCTTAACTTCATTTTTATCACTCCAAAGTGCCGTCATCCCTCCAACAAGAACCATGACACCAGCCACGACGCTGGATAGAACGACATGACGGGGGGTTGGCGTAGTTCATGCAAGAGCGCACACCCTTGCGAGTTGTTGAAGCGTTATAGTCAAGCCATCCGAGCGATTCAATGTAGGCGCAAATGGAGTCTTCAATGTCCTTTTTTTCTTCCGAAGTGAGGCTTTCGGGGTCAGCAAACCACCTCATGTTGTAGGCCATCTCGGAAACCAAGAATATACGGGCTTTGTGTTCGGGGTTGGGCTGCTTGACGAGACTGTTGATACAAGGAGGCAAAGGGACTTCACCGGCCACCCCCATTGTAAATGGCCTTAGAAGCGTCTTCACGGCCTTCTTTTGTGGGGGGTTGTCATCCACCCATGCGACCAAAGAAAACGCCGTGGAAGGCACGGCAACGCCCATAAACGGGCATTGGTCGGTGGGGCTTGCCAACGGGTGCTTTGGGATAGTGTAGGAATGCAATTTCTCCATGAATGCTTTAACATCAATAATAACAGCCCAACGGCGACGAGATGGGTTGTAAGTGCCTGGGAGCCGTGTCAATTTTTCAGCGTAGCCTATGCCATCTAGCGACTTCAATTCACGACCCATATATGCTTCATAACGCTGTAATTCAGCCGACCACTTGACGCCGCTTACAGGCGAAGAGAACATTTGGTGGACATGGAAGCCACGACCTGTAGCAACGACTCGCACATCGGAATCAGGGTGGTCAGCGTAGATACGGTCAAGCAAAGTCTTCACTTCGTCCTTGACACCTCGGATGCTTACGCCGTTCTTTCCGAGGTCAAAATCCCACCAAGCACGGTCAATGATTGCAGTTGAATAATCAGGCTTTCCGTCATCGTGCAGTCGCTTGAAAGCAAATAGTGAGGTGTAGCAGGAAGACTTGTCATATAGAACGCCAAGGTATCTGTCAAACTGTCTTCGGTTGAGGCAGGTTGTTCTCTTCTTCCCTATTTGACGGGGGAAGAGAAGTTCCATCATCATCACACCTCCTGATAGTGGCCGCACACATCACAGACCAAAGTGATTCTATCACCTGCAACACCAGTAAGTATTGACTTTGACCCCATGATGGTCTGCACATTATCGCACTCTTCGCATTCAAATGTCTTCATCCCAATATCTCCTGTTCACATGATAGATGGAAGGCGCACCATTCGGGGCAAAAATAGTCAGACCACTTTGTAGGCCACTCTTCATTGAATATGCCTTCAACTGCTTGTTCTATTTTTTCCACGGTCTTCCTGTAAGACCCAAGATGAACCTTTTCAATATAGGCAACGCCGCTTAGTTCACCGATAAAAACTGTTGTATTTCGCTTGTTAGCCAATTTTGTAGCAACATCAGCATTGGTCGCATCGGGAGCAATAACCATGTAAAAGCAATCCGTGATGTCATACCCATCAATGCCGAGCATATACCGATAGAAATTGAGTTCTTTCTTGGTGCGAGACACCTTGCTTTGACCGAGTTCACCCGTCTTGAGTTCAACGATGAGCAATTGACCAGACGGCATACGGAACACACCGTCAATTTTGCCTACGAGAACAACATCACGCCCATTGATGGTGGCAGGAACTTCGTGCTTCTTCTCGGCTTCAATGAAAATATAGTCCCCATGAGATTGAAACTGTCTTAGCAATTCGTCCATAGAATGAGTGCCGTGGTCGTCAAACCAATGACCGTGAGAAGAAGCAGCCGTAAGAACGGGTTGCTTATTCAAGAGAGCGTCCTCAAGAATGGCGTGTATAGCCGTTCCACGAATCATGGCATCATTGGGTGGCGCAGACAAACCAGCGATGTAGTTCCACCAATACTGCTTAGGGCACATGCTGTAAGTGCCGAACGAAGACTTGCTCAATCTTAAAACACCTGTCTTGGTGGGGTCATAGGAACTTTCACGGGAAGTCATTCTTCTTCCTCCGTTATGAGATATAGGTTGGGCCGGGAAGAAATCAATTTCAAACCAAACCAGCCTTTCTTCTCCCAAAAGGAAAGGCGGTTGCCGATGACAGGAACAGTTATGGAGCCACGACTTTGTGTTAACTGCATCTTGGTTTCCTTCATAAATCGGTGGATGTCGTGTGAAGTGAAAGCCAGCAAGGGATAGTGAATAGACCACGCAACCAACGCTCTTTGAATGTATTTATCAAACATCGGTCGCCTTCCCGCCATGATATTCACTTCGGTTGTAGGTATATAAACATTTTCATAGCCATTCAAGGTCGGACTTTCCATCTCTTGCGTTCTCTAAATCAATCATTGACCAACCAGCGATAGTGAAATAAGGCTCTAATTTGTCAAGGACGAAACGCTGGACTATGTGATGATAGCCGATGTTCACCCAATCTGGAATCTCCGATGGCTTGTCAAAGGCGATGTATCTGCCTTCGGTGTCAAGGAGCGTCTTGAAGAAGTCTCCCTTGCGATACCCCTTCCCCAGATAATCGTTGGCCCACTTAGCACCTGCCGCCGCACCACTTACGCTGGCGTAGTCAGCCAAGTCCTTAGTGAGTTTGCCTTTCATGGACAGGTCTTCAAGCGGGACTTTGTGCTGCATAATGTCGGATATAGTGTCGCACACCTCATCAATGATGACCTTTGGCTCTTTCTTCTCAAGCATACCCCGAAGAACATTCCCGACCGTTTCACGCATGACAGGAGGCATCCGACTTTGCTTGATTTCCATACCTTTGAGGTAAAATTGAGGCTTCACATATTCTCCGTCCACCCAATTCACATTCCCGACATACCGATTCTTGGCTGATATCAGCATGGTTTCGGCAAAGCGTTCAAACTCCGTCTCAATGGGAGCCATTGTTTCGTTGATGGCGTTCACCAATTCAACACCGATTTCAGGCCCTTGGGGGACAACGCAGAAGATTGAATCGGTGTGCCCGTAAATGACAGGGAAACCACGCTTATTGCATTCATCACGAAGTCGGAACAGGGTTTGGCGGGAAGTGAAGGTGATAGCGGCTGCAATTTCGGGGTGATAGAGAGCGTATTTGGAATCGCCAGCACACCCATACATGGATGCAACGAGAGACTTCGTGGCGTATTGGAGAGCGTCGTATCGCTTGCGCTCGGCGTCCGTGGTGGCCTTCTTCATCAGTCCTTTGTAGTGGTTGCGAAGTTCCGTCATTTTGTCCATTTGACGGCCAAGAAGCCCACGCTCGCCTTGACGGAAACATGACCCGTTTCCGCAGTTATCGCCAGCAGGGTCAAGAGTTTCCCAACTGATATTGTGTAGGTTCACATTGGAGTGATACATCGCCTTGATGTCCATGATGGCGACATTATCATAGAGGCCCGGCTGAGGTTCTTGAATGTCTGCTCCCGAATAATCAACCTTGGCGAACTGGGGCTTGGAAGGAATACGCAAGGTGAAGTCAGGGTCTTGCAAGGCAAGACAAGTGAAAATGCGGGTGATGTGAGGCGTTGTTCGGATGTCGCACTTGACGATGGTCTGGATAGAAAGGAAATGCTCTATGGCGTTGTTCAAGGCGTTAAGGCGGGGAAGCAGACGCACATCTTGTCTGTTGTAGTCAAGGTATAGAGGGAAATCGGTGTAATAGGTGTCGTGTCCATCGGGCAACTCAACCTTGCGTTCGCCCAGACATTCTTCCGCTACATCATCAAGGCGATACCCAGACAATTTGCCGTTCTTCATTTCCCATAACTTGCTGAAGGCGAGCATCAAGTCAATGGTGTTCCGACCCACGATGGGTTGCGACCAATCATCAAACTCATACCGAATGCGGTTGTGAGGACTCATTTTCTTATAGTCCACACCGTTCTTGCGACATCGCTCTACAATTTGTTTTAGGTCAGCACCAGCAACATACCAGCCCGTGATAACATCGGGGTCTTGCTTACGCATAAATCCAACAAAATGAGCCAATAAAGACCTTTCATCCTTAAATGCCATAGCAGGGGTTTCACCCATATTGAACTCGCCTATCTTGCTATACTTGCCTTCCTTGTAGCCATCAGCAATAAACCAAGTATAGAGCCTTTCCGTGTAGTTGTCATAGACCGTAAGAAGAGTAATTTTGCCGGTATCAACAGTCCATTCGCCATCCAGATACCAAATCCGGTGCTTGTAATCTGGGATGTCGGGCTGAACATCGGCCAAGACCCTGTTCACGAACGGTATATTGCCTTCCCATGTCTTGCCTTGGCGAGCCAATTGTCCGATTTCGGACGGGTCATACATGACAATCTTTGTGAGCGATTCACCGTATATTCCCTTGTAGCCTGATTCTTTGTGAACGGCGTCAATCCATTCTGCCGACTCGTCTTCAACGAAGCAGTATGGGTGAATGTCGTTGATGGTGAGCAGTTGCCGTTCAAGAGTTTCAGGGTCTCGGTATCTGATATACACCGTCCTGCCTTTGCCTCTTTCTACAATCATGCGAAACGCTCCCTCATAACAAGGTCATGTTCTTGGATGAGTTGCAACTCCCAAGAATCATAGCATGATGGGTGAACGGGTGCTGAAGCACACCACAATGGGGAGCCGTAAATAATGTGGCCGCATGCAGCGCAGTAAATATGTTTCATCGTCTTCACCGGGAGGAAACACACCACGGGAAACCGTGAGATGAAGCGATGAACCAAGCCGCATGCCGAAGCAAAATGTGAAGTGGTGGTCGCCCGTGGGTGCTTCCAAAATGAAGTCAATTCATGGGGTTATAAACCTAACGACGACCACGGGAACGGGTCGGAATTTGATAACGGACGAGCCATTGGTTAATTGTAGCGGCTGTGCAACCACAAAGGTTTGCGAGTTCAGCCATTGTCATTTCTTTCTTTGTGTAGTATTCAACGAGCCAATCCCTGTCTTGGTATGGTTTGCCTTTGATAAAAGGAGTAAGAGTCGCCTTGAAGATATAGTGTTGTCCGTCAAGTTCAATCTCGTTGCAAATGTTGCCTGAATCCCTAACGGTCTGAACCACTACATTTTCAGCATAGCCGTAGTTATGGTGTTCTTCCATGACCACAATGATACCTCCAAACACATATAAACCCTGCTAGAGCCATTCATATTCATCGGCCACAAAGCGCACACCCCAAAAGAGTTCTGCATCTTTGAGCGACGAGGGCTCACCTACATATTCAAACGACCAACATTCACGGTCATTCTGCTTCCATCCCCATTCCTCGTTTCCGCTATGCGTATGCACCTTACGGGACACGGCTGTTTCCTTCCACTTATCGGGGCGATTCAGACGATGGTTGGCAAGTGCCGGGTGGCGTAGCCGAGCAAAAAGCCTCCCGCCTTGGGACACAATCATGCTGGATATAAATTCGCTTAGGGTGCCTGCGATACCAAGCCCTTGGTAATCGGGCAACACAACAACACGGGACGAACGCCAGCCATTTTGTATGCCCCCGTTCGGGAAGGGGAGAATGGCCGTGCAAGCAACAGGCTTTTCATCCCAATAGGCAACGAAAAGACGACACGCCTTATTCAAGTCAGCAGTCAGATAATGATGTCCCTTGAACAAGTTCCACGCATCATATTCCGCACGGAGAACCTTGAGTTTAATCTTAGGTCGTTGAACCGACCACCCCCTTTCCTCCCGCACAATGGTTTCGCCATCGTGAGGGTTATACACCCAATCTGGGTTTAGCCATTCTACTATGTCGTCGTGGCAAGAGGCAACCACCACCTTACGCCCGGTATTCCGTGCGTATTTCTGCAAGGCAAAGGATGCTGCCTTAGCGACATTTCTATCCACTACTGAGGTGAACTCATCAATGACAATTACCTCGTCATTGTCCCGTATAGACCTTGCAATTTTACCGGCGAGTTCGTAGCGGAAAGTCTCGCCGTTGGACAAAGCAAACGGGGGACGAATCCAAGTGGGGACAGACGCAAGACCAACGCTGGAAAGGATGCGAGCCGCTTGTTCGGGGTCGCCTCCAAGCATTGTGGAAATGTTTGAAATAACAGACTTCGCTGGATTGAAACCTACTTGTCGTTCCACACCGAAATTTTCAGTCAAGAGCGTGGTCTTTCCAGCACCCGATGGCCCAACGATAGCACCAATTATCCAGCCTTCCGGGGGCGTAATACGGTTTGGAATCACCGTCTTGAGGCCAAGGCCGGGAGCGATGTCATACATGTCCAAAGCATATTGCAGGGCGTCGTCATGGCTGACTTCGCATTCAAGAACAATATCACTCATCATCAACACCAATCATAGAAGAGTTGATGTCCATACCCGGAACATCACCATCAGCATCCACCAAGGTATCTACAAAGGCAGACTTTCTTTCTTCCAACTCATCTTTGAGGTGAAGGATTTTCATTTGTTCTTCATCCGAATTTCCGTATTCGGACTCCATGAAACCTATGTGCATCGCTATCTGCAATAGTTCATCCAGCATTTTGTTGAAGTTAGTCATTGATAACACCGGCCTGCATAAAAATCCCACCTTCTAACAGGTCGGGGTCGTCCCATGAAAAGATTGCTCGTATTCCTTGTTTATAGGGTCGGAAGTCCAAGAACGAGACTTTGACATCACAGTTGAGTTGAGACATGACATTTTCAAGACCGCCTTCAAAAACAACGGTGAACTCGTCAAGGGGTGCTTCTCCTTCAAAGGTATATTCGGTTTGGCCCTTGTAAATACCTCCCGTGCGAACGGACAGCGATGTTTCTTTGGCACCGATAAATTCATACTGATTCAATTTTTGCCCGTTGATGTTGTCGCAAGAAAAGGCTTCGGCCAACTCGGAAGCAGGAAGCGAAACGGTATAGAACGCTTCAATCCGGGTTCCGTCAGCCATCTTGTATTCGTCTGGACTGAATCTTTGCAACAAATCGGCAGACTTTCTTTCCCATTCGCCTATCGTTTCTTGCGAATGCGGGAATGCAAGCCCTCCCGATTGTGCTTGGAGCGTAGTCTTCTTCTTTGCTGACTTGATAATCGTTTTGTTGTCTTGTGAAGTAAGAGTAATTTCACCCTTATGTGCCTTCAATACGCCGAGCATTTGTTCAATGTCTGGCACAACAATTGATTCGGGGCCGGTATCGGCTGGTTCAATTGCTGCTCCAACCCAAAAGGAAGAAACCGATGTTCGGCCATCACGAACGAGACTATCTGTTCTTAGCCACTTTTGCAATCCTTGACAGCGTAGAACGCAAGCAAGAACTTGTGGGTTGTTCTTTCCAGCAACGGTTTGCCTTCGTTGGGTCAAAGTAAGCAATTTCTTCAAGTCCGAGCAAGCAACTTTGATTCCCATGCTTTCACCTTTCTTCATAGGGTTATAAACCTTGTCCAAGAAGCACAATGTCCGTCTTCAATACAAGCATGGCGACAGATACAGCCGCCTTAACTGAATTGTATAGGACATCGTGGGCATCAACGAGGGGATTATCACCAAGAGTAAAAATTCCCGTGCGACCATCAAACCATGAAAAGAGGTATGATTCATCGGGCATCTTCACACCACGGTTCTTAACCAATGTCCGAAGCACCGATTTAAGGGCGTTGTCAAGGGCTACAAAGCCCGTTTCGGCTTGCCATAGGGCCATACCCCCACCGGCAACAATGCCGCCCTTCAAGGCACTTCTAACGGCGTTCACGGCGTCATCAATCCGTTCATGTCGTTCACCCACTTCTGCGTCCGTGAGGCCACCGACCCGTATAGTGGCGATAGCACCCTGCATTTTGGACTTCCGCATGGAGTATTTTTCTGCGTAGAAGGGGTGGTCAGCGTTGTCAATAAGTTCGTTGAGATAGTCAATGCGCTCATCCACTTTGTTGAGGTCTCCGTGTGTGCCTGAAAACACCGTGCTATTACGGTCAATGACGCAGATATCAGCACCACCAAGAGCAACCTTCCAATCTGACACCGAAGACAATTCTTCGCCTCTTGCAGCAAGAATGGGTTCAGCCCCAAGCATGGTGGCTATGTCTTCATAGATTTCAGCCCGTTCTTCACCTGTCGCCACGGGGTTGATGATGCACCCCTCAATCTTGCCTTGAACGACATTGAGGATAAAGTTCTGATTAGCGTTCGGCTTTGTGCCAGCCGATACAACAACGAGTGGTCGCCTCGCTTCTTGGGCGTATTGAAGGGCGGGGATGAGTTCTTCAAAGGTGGAAATGATGTGGTCGGTGATGAGGACTAGTGGATTTTCAAGGCGCATAGAACCATCCCGTGAACCAACGAGCAAGTGAGACACAAAGCCCTTATTCAAGGTCAAGCCCTCATTGATTTCCGTTGTGGTCATTTCGCCCGGATGCTGATGCACCATGACGACACCATCAGAACCAACCTTGCTGAAAGCCTTGAAGACTGCTTGAGAAGAATCTTCATCGTAATTGGTGCATGACCGAGCAACCTCCAAAAGGTCTTCTTCCGTGGCTGGTCGTGAGCAATCCGATAGGTATTGCTTGAATTGTTCCCAACCTTCATCCAATTTGTCTGCAAGAGAGATTGGGTGGACATCGGATTCTAACTCTTCAAAGAGTCCCAAGATGAGGTTCTTGGCTACGACTGAAGCCGTGGTGGTTCCGTCGCCAGAAGCCTTCTGTGCTTCTTCAGCAACCATACGCATGATTTTGACACCGAGCATTTCATAGGGGTCATCAGTAGTGATGTGCTTTGAAATGTTCACGCCATCATCAAGGATGAGGGGATTTTCTTCTCCATTGTCAATCAATACCAAGCGGGGCGCAGGACCAAGCGTAGGGGAAAGAATGTTTGCAGCCTTCACGATGCCAGCCATCAATGCCTTACGAGCATCTTTACCTTCAATCATCTGTTTCACCAACCCAAAGAATATCGCTCAATTTTACAATGTATAGACCATCGGGGGTCTGGGGAAGTTCTTCAAACGGCGTTGAAACAACCACAACACAACCAGCACCAACAAAGACCCTGCCTTCGTCAAAATACATTTCTTCCTTCAAGAAGAGATTAGGGTCCGGCGTTCGCACGGAAAATGAGCCGATGGACGATTCATTCCGTGCTTCGCACAGCACATACCCTTTTTTGAGGTAAGTCATTCGTTCACCACTTGAGCATAGGGAGGCCATGCCACTTGACATCGCCCTTCTTGACGGTGAGGACATCAAAGGTTTGTCCGAGGTGTTCCATGTTCTTGCCCTTCATTTCTTCAACAGTTGCACGAATAGACCATTCGCCATCAGCCATTGTCTTGTCAGCCTTGACACCAGCCGCAGGGTCAGCCTTCTTCATGTAGCGGGACAAGAAGATTTGCTGGCTGAACAAACGCATAGTGCCCTTTTCCCATTCCGGGCGTTCGCCAACAGACATCAGGACTTTGCGACCTGAGCCATCGTCCATGTATTGTTGAATTGATTTGAGGTGGAAGGTGAAGAATACCTTGCTGAAAGGAAGGCCGTGAACACGGTTGAGGGTTTGTCGGAACAAACGGTTGCGCTCTTGCCATTCCTTTTGGTTGAAAGTGTCGGAAATGTCTGCAATCATGCCCTTTGAGATAAGGGAATCACGCATAGCCATTTCACAAATTTTCAAGAAGGATGAGCCGCCGTCAAAGACGACGCCAGCCACATCATCCGGGTTTTCAGCAGCGATGATGTTCACGAACCATTGGGTTTTGTGAACCATAGCAAGCCAATTCACGGTGTTGTCCTCATTGAAAATGGATTCATCCATTTCATCGTGAACAGGCAAACGGACAATGTTCGGGTCATTCTCGTAGGCGAAGTCAATGATGGACTGAGCCGAGTTGTCAAAGTCAATCACAAAGACCTTCTTACCTGCCTTTTTGTCGGCGGGAGTGTAGGCAAAGGAAAGGGCAAGTCCAGTCTTCGCTGTGTTTTCGTGCCCGACCAAAGCCATGCGGATTTGAGCACCTTCTTGGGTGCTAATTTTCTGTTGGAAGAGGTTTTGGTAATACTCCTTGCCATAGGCTATGGCAGGTTCAGCCGATGCAGTCTTGGCGGCAGTTTTGGCGTTAGCCCAAGCCATCAGGCATCCCACCCATCATCGGTTTCCACAGGGGCGGCAACGGATTCAACGACGAACCACGATTGAGAAGAGAAGCGAGGTTCTTCGTCTTTCATCCAAACCGAACCGAACACGGCCACTTGTGAGCCAACGCCGAAGTCAATGAGACTTGCATTGTCGGCACCAACCCAAATGTCCTGCGTGGGTGCAGAAGAGAGAATGTCAAGGTCGCCTAGGGTGATGGTGAAGCCACCGTCCGAGCGTGGGTCAATGTGAACCACTTCAGCAACCAAACCACACCACGCAGTCCACTTTTCATCTTCAGGGATGGAACCGTGATAGGAAGCCAAAGAGTCAAAGCCCTTCAAGAAGCGACCTTCAGGTTCAAGACCGCCGAGCATGTCCACCATGAGGCCAGAAGGCACATCGTTGTCCATGCCGACAGGCGGGGCAGAAAAGATGTTGGCGATGGAAGCATCAGGGTTTAGGGTGGTAATACCATCCTTGGCCCAGCCCGTATCGTTCTTGGCATTCAATTTGACAGCAAGAGTTCCGGGCACGAAGCACGGTTGGCTTGCTTCAGCAGAATTGCCGGAAAAGACAATGGAGAAAAGCGAAATGTCGTCCTTGGAACCTTGCTTGCGTCCGTAAAAGAAGCAGGTTCGCTTCTTGTCGGAAACAGGAGAAGGAGAACCATATCTCCAATTGGTGTCGCCAGACGGCCAAGTAGGTGAAGACTTGTCTGCGACGACATAGAAAGAACGGTTCTCATCCAATTCAACAGACTTGGCGTGAGGTTCGGAAACGGAATCGGTGATGCCGCCGATTTCAAAGGCCGTCTTCTGAAGAAGAGATTCGTTGATGTGGCGAGCCCAAGTTCCGTCATGGTTGTTTTCGTAGAGAACGATTGCTCCTTGACCAACGAGGTTGTCAATGACTGCATCATCAGCCACTTTCAATTGCTTGGTCATTTTGTCGTATCGCATCTTGCCCCAGTCTTTGTATCGGGGCGAGCGAACGAACATGCCTTCAAGAACGGTTGCGCCAGAAGCAGCAATCTTGGTCTTTTCGGTGTTGAGTTGTCGTGCGGAAACACGCAAGGTCAAGGAGTCAATTTTGGCTTCATCATAACCAGATGCCGCCCATGCGTCTGCCTGTTCGGAACGCACCTTTTCCATGCGAGCCGTAAGCGCATCAACGCCAATTCCCAGTTGTGTAGCCACTTTTTCAATTTGTTGTGTATCAGTCATAAACATCACCATGTTTGTTTGTATTCTTCCGTTCATTCATAGGGTTATAAACATATCGGACGCATCACCCAACCATCAGACGAACGAAGTTATAAAGAGCAATTTGCTCATCAACTCCGTTTATCAAGTCCCGTTCAGTCGCAATCGCAGCATCAATTACACGGACAACGCTTTCAGGCTTTGCCTTGCTATTGACGGCCTCACGAAAGACCAAACGAACGGCTTGCTGAGCCGAACCAACGGAAGAAAGGAGGTCGTATGCTTCGTAGATGCTCTTTTCTTTGAAGCACAGTCGGAGAACCATTTGGGTGTCCAATGCAGGAACCGAAAGGGTATTGACGAACGCTTCCCTTTTATCTGGGGGAAGGCACGAATACGCTTGGAGGCAATTCACGGCGTTTCGCATGTCGCCAGCGTGTTTGTCAGCGATACGGTCAAAGACAAATTGGGGAGTATCAAGCATACCTTCACGGGCAGCAATCAACTGCAAATTGTTGGTTATATCGTCGTGTTCGTGAACCTTGAACTCTCGCAGTTGGCACCGTGATTGTAGCCAAGGGCTGACTTTGTGAAGTTCGTTGCAAGTGAGAATAAAGTAGCAAGTAGCACCTTCAATGATGCCCTTCAAGGCTGATTGTGCGGCAGAAGTGAGTTGGTCTGCTTCGTCAAGGAAAATGATGAGGTCGGATGCGCCCGAACGGGACACATGAGCCAATTCTTCTTCTACAAATTCAATGCCACGCTGTTTCTTGGAAGAGGCGTTGAATCGCATGATTTGGTATTCAAGAGCATTTGCGATGATATATGCAAGGGAAGTCTTGCCTGTTCCCGGCCCGTAGGAATGGAAGAGGTAATTTTGCATCGGGGCACCATCATGGCAAATAGCGATGAACTCTTCAATCAAGTGCTTCTGACCAACGAAGGAAGACAGGTTTCTTGGTCGGTGTTTTTCAGCCCAGATTTCCTTCATCCTATCACCAACAGTTGTTGCAACGCATTTCATCGCTGTCGTCGTCATACCAAGAGTCCGTAGTAAATTCGTTGCAGTTTTCACACTCTTCCACGCTGTTGTCAGGCTTATCGTTGATATAGACTACACCATCCTTGACTTCCAGCCTTGGTCGGTCGTGAAAAGTCATCCCGCATGTTGCAGGGTCTTGGTCGGTCTTGGGCAATTTGTCAAGGTCAATGACACAAAAGATTCCAGCATCAACACCAAAGGACATTTGACTATTTGCAGTATAAACGCCGTAGTCCCAAGTCCATGTGCCGTCGCCTCCATTTGACCAAATCGTAATTTCTTGTCCGTGCCAGTCAATGATTGAATCCAGATGGTTTCCGTCTGAACCTCGGTGTTTGAGTGTCTCTTCGCAAAATTTGTCCCATTCGTCATCGGGTATGATGTAGCAGGGGTCGCCAAGGTAATACATCAAAACGCCCTCCTATCGCAAGAACAGTCAATTCTAAATTCACCACAGCCTTCACATTGTCGCCTCCTTATCATAGAAACCAATTCCGTGATAGCAGGATTCAACATGGCAGAATACATTTGAGGCATGTCCTTTCTTGCTTCCAAAAGCATGTCAATAATTTTATATGCCTCCATCTTCATAACCCCCTGCTTCTTCTCCTTTGATGTAGTCCACAAGACGGACAAGCCTTTCTTGGTCGCAACTCCACAAGAATGCTAACATGTTGTTTGAAAAAAGAGTCCACTTTTCTTGCAAGTATTCAGGAACTGCGTTTGGGAAAAGAAGATTTCCAAATTCATGCTTGTTAAGTCTGTTGAGGTATTTCAATTGGTCAAGCATCAGGCGTAGTGTCCAGTCGTCCATAATCACCCCTCCACTTCAACCATGTTATCAGCAATCAAACTGATATTGTCGCTTATCCAGTCTTGAATCCAATCTTCAAGAGTTTCGTGCATCAGGTCGCTGGCGTCAATGTCCACTTCTTGTTCTCCGCTAAATTTTATCGTTATCTTCATCTTCATTCCTCCACATCAATTTCCCAGACATACCCGTGGTTATCACGGAGATGGTTTGCGACTGATTCTTCAATGTATGAGAATTGGTGGTCTGGTTCTTGACCGTAGAGTTCAACCAAGAGTTGTTCAACGGTCATGTCCCAACCTTCCAAACAGTATTCAACCACATATTCAAGCGGTGTGATGCTGAAGTCTTCAGCGCACACATCCTTCACGCTTCGGTATTCGGTGCCTTCACGGGCGTATCGCTTCATGGTTTCACTTCCATTCGTGGGTATATAAACATAATCATTCTTCTTCAAAGAGGCAACGGTTGCATATTTGCCCCTTCAACCCAACCATGCTTTGCTCGCAAGCGTAGCAAATGTGCAGGTCTTTCAAGGACATATACCACTTGACAAAGCGAGCAATCATGCGTCCACCCCATAGGCGATTCCGTAGAGGTAATCACGGGTATTCCACCAAGAAGGAGCATCACGCCCCTTCTTCCATTCAGCGAAACCCTTGGAGTGGTAATAGCGTCGGTATGCCTCTATGGAATCTTCGTGCTGAAATTCTACGGGCATGGCTTGATAGAACGGGGTGCGTGGGGGATAAGTGAGGGGAATCAAGTCTATATGGTCGGCAAGAATGAGAATGGCTTCCTTGCAGGTGTGTTCGCCGTTGCCGAAACGGAACTCATATTCGTCGCATAGCGCAAGGCCGTGATAGACGAGCCATTCATAATTCCCCTTTGCATCTCCCGCCCACACCGAGCATGGGTGGTGTTTGTAGCCTCCTTTGTAGGGAGTCCCGGCCTTTGTGAGAGGCATCATGTCAGGAGTAGCACCGTGCCGGATGGCGGCACAGGCAAGCATCTGAGCAGACTCACAAATCATTTTCGGTATGTGCTTGTCGCACATCATTTCAGCCGCATTTTGCGGGTCTCGGTCAAGAGCAAAAATGTTCATATTAAGCACCATATTCACGCAAGGTCTTAGTCGGAACTTCCGGCGAATCAGCCAAATAGCGAGTCCAAGCCTTCCGTTCTTGGGTTTCATTGATGATACCTGCAATACGCAGTTCTTTGAGAACATCAAAGAAGAGGGTGTGGAAGTCGTCGTCGTTGGAATCAAAGTGTGAATCAAAGTGAAATGCAGCATCTAAGTCCAATTGTGTTTCGCTGGAATGTTCAAGGTATAGTGGGTTTGCGCCACGGCGAATCTGCGTTTCCCGACCACAAATCATACGGATGGTGTGAGCCCTGTAGTCAAGAATATGCTCGTTGTCATAATTGTAAATGGTTTCCGCTTCGTTGAGGTATCGCACATCGTCAATGATGAAAGTCCTGTTGGGGTCGTGCATAGCCATGCGAACCATACGGTTGAAAAGAGCCTTGACCCAAACATCATCACCTCGGATTTTACGCATATTGTGTCCCCACGCTTGAAGGACAGGGCGTAGTGCATTTTTGTTGATGCCGAACAAACGCTGATAGTCGCCTTGATACCCCATACCCCGTGCGACCTCACGGCGCACTTCGTCGCCAAACGAGACTCGGTATGCGTTAGGCAGGTATTTGGCAAGCATAAGGGCGATAGTCGTCTTTCCGCTTCGCATCTTGCCGCTAAGGGCGATGACCTTCATGTTTGATTCTAAGCGAAGGGGGCATATAAACCTATTGCGACATGCAACACGCATGACAAATCAGCCCATCGTCCGGTATAACACGAACCTTGCCACAAACCGAGCATTGTTTCGCCTTTCTTGATTCAGAAGGAGTCATAAGAGCAACAGGGGTGGTATAGACCAAATCTTCTTCGCAAGTGATGATGGTTCTATCCACATCATATACCGGAGTTGCAATTTTCTTTCCGTATTTGTTTGGCTCACGAGTTGTCCCCACACGGATAACTTGAGTGTTCTTTGCGAGCAAAGAAGAAATTGACCCTTCCGTGCGAACCACAACTCCTTGTTCTTTCTGCAAAAGGCCCACAATATCATTTTTTGTTAGAGGCCCGTTCTGAAAAACAAGCCGAGTTATCGTGCGCTTTATGCTCTTATTTCCCATCGTCTTGACCCATCCACATTAACTGATTTACGAACGAATCAGACCCTTCACGGGTATAGGTGGGTTCTTCCTTTTGAACAGGTTCAAATGGAGGAATCATAAACGAAAGAGCAAACAAAACACAGACAAGAATGGCGGCATAGACGCTCATTCAAAGCCACTCCAAGATGTTGCGTTGTCTCTTAGCAACACCCTTTGGGAGTTCGGAAGGTTGCTGAATCCGTATCGCATTGACAACTTCTTCAGCATGGACGCTTATAATATCTGCATAACAATCCGTATGTCTCCACACCATACTGTCATGTTCTTCCTTCTTTGGAGTCTTCTTGGGCCATTCAACCCTTTTTGCTGCGGGGACTATGCTATATGCACATACGGCATGAGCATATTCTTCGGGGAGAAAGAACACTACATCGGCAAGCCGCCTCCATGTTTCAATATCGGCGGGTCGGTTCACCCGAAGGAACGCTAAGAAAAGGGGCATAGGAACGGCTTGTATGGCCTTGAACGCCCTTCCCCTATCCGACCACTTGAAGGCCGGTTCAATGGCCGTGAAGTGCCCTTCCTTGGTCTTCTTCAAAGACGGGTGAATGACGATTTCATCAGCGTATTTGGCGGGTATGGAGGGTAAATTCTTTATGACAACAACGAGCCGACCCCTCACGACCGGCCCCCATTCCATGATGTCTTTCAAATTGAATCTGCGAGGGTGGTAAATGTAAGTTGTGTGAGGTGCGGTGGGTGCATAGTCCATAGAGCCGTGCATAATTACACAGCCTTCTTCACGGTATTGGGAATCGTCGGAGGTCAAAATGATGGTCATATATTGAGCACACTCCTGTTTTCTTGATGGATGCACCAATCCTCAAATCTGTTGAATTGGGTGGGGCTTACAGACCATTCCCGGTGTATTTGACTCTTCGCAAGGAAATAAACCTTGTCGTCGGATGCTATGAACCACCGGATGCCTCCATGAGCGAAGGTATAATCTATGCCGTTTTCCCGCAACGCTATGAGAAAGATGCTGAAGTCGGTTCTTGGAAGTGAACCTTCGGTCAGCATATCCCGTGCTTTTTTCAGTCAATCACCTCATATTGTGTGTCTTGGATGTAGGTTGGTTCTTTAAGAGCAGCAATTTGTATTTCTATGGCGTCAAGAACATTAGGCTGGTCTTGGAGACTTTCAACCAATATACCCATAACCATATCCACCTTGCGCTGTGCGAGCAAAATTTGGGAATCCACACCTATTTCCTTCTTGAGCGTCCCGACCAATTTCAAGCCACGGTTGCATTCCGAGGCAAGGCGGGTCGCAGTAAGAATCCATTCTTCGCTGATACCTTCAATGTCTTTCTTTTCTTCCCATTCGTCCAACCAACTGTTCATGCGTTGTAGCAGGTCTTCTGCGGTATTCAATGTATTGATGGTTTCTTGGCGCATGGCCTCCATAGCACCACTCTTGGCGGGGTCATATTCAAGGTGGTTCTCCATGTGGTCAATTGCTGTTCCGATAGGCCAATTCATCTTTTGCTCAATGAAAGAAACAGTCTTTGTTTCATTATTGATTTGCGTTTCCAGCAAAGAGCGTTGTGGGTGAGAACAAAAGGGGCAGTCCGTGTCTGATTCAAGAACCCACCTAAGTTCGTCAAGAACAGATTCCCACTTGGGGTCTGCTTTGGATAGCAACTCTACTTGCTTTAGACGAGCAAACACTTCGGTATAGGACTTCACGATTGTTCACCCCACTTGAGTTCTTGCTTGGGGACATTGGGAGAAGGGGAAGGGCTTTCGGCAGACCTCTTGAATCCAATCCTACAAATCACACCACGGCGACCACGGCCAGCCTTTTGCGGGATGTATTCTTCATACCACGATTGGTGGGAGAGATTGTCTTCAATCCAACGCTTTGACTGTTGATAGTCGCCACCACACACCATACGGGCCACCTCCTTGATTAGAGAAGACCTTGGTATATCCTTCCCCCACAAGGAAGATTTGATGAGAGCCAAGTCAGCATCCATCACATTACGACGCATCTTCAGCGATTCGTCAAGATAATTCAGCAATTCATCATCAAGGTTCACCATGAGCAACTTACCGCCCTCATAGTCAGGCTTCATCATGGTATAACCGATGGCAAGACGGCGGAAGAGGTCGGCTTCAAAGGAACGCACGGCAGGTTGTTGAATCCAATCCGTAAGAGCATCATCAAAGCATACGCCAGTCGGAGGGTCAAGGATGGCATTTGTCATGCGAGACTTCACCCATTCATTGATTGCCATTGACAATTCTGCTAAGGAAATTCTCTCCTTTGCATCCATTTCCGATTGTCGGGCTTGAGCCTTCTTGAACACTTGCTCTTTGTCGGGGGACATATCAATGTCAAGGATGAAGAAGCGACGGTCAAGACCAGACGCCATTTCAAACCTGCCCGGCTGAGTTCCGGCCCATATTGTGTATCGGGTGTTGTAGCGCACCCAACCAGCCTTCAATGCCTTCATCACACGGCCATTGTCAGTTGATGTCAGCATTTGGTTCTTCATATCAACCGAGTGGTCTTTACGCATAGCGTCCGTGAGGGAAGAAAATTCTTCAAAGCCGAGAAAGCCACCACACAATTCACGGGCGAGGGGGCGACCGGCTATTGACCCGTCTTCCGACACCGAACCAAACAAACCAGATTCAGTAACTGAGTTAGGGCCAATCATAGTGCGAAAGCCGATACCGCCTGTAAAAGCATCCTTATTGTAAAGAAGCCCGGTGTTTTCAGCGCAGAACATTTTTATCAGCACGGACTTGCCAGAACCCTTGTCGCCACGAACAAGGATGTGGACTCTTGTGTCTGCAAGTTGGGACATAGGAGTATAGATTGGAAGGTTGTCGTGTCGCAGGGGGCAATGGTCTATTGTGTAGGGGTCTTCCCCCTCTACTTCACCGGGCTTGAAGTCGCACGATGAGCATTTGTTTATGGCATTGAATATGTGTGCCCCGATACTGCAAATGAAGATTGGGACTTTATCAGCAACATCAATCAAATGGTTGCCGTCGCAGAAGTCTTGTGTCGCCTGAAAAATGTTTGTTATCTTCGTCATCCGAACATCACACCGTTGCTTGATGGGTTGTCGGCTTTGGTTATAAAGCCTTCGGAGACACTTCTGGTTTCTTCTTCGTGTTCGTCAATCCATTGAGATAAGTGTTCAAGATTCAGTTTAATTTTGTGATGAGATAACAGGTATTGTCCAAGTGTTTTCGTTGCTTCTTCGTGCCTTTCCGATACTCCATCAGACCCGACAACAACACTTAAACCCTCGTTTCCGGTTATGATTCTCCACAAATACGGAAGGATGTATTCAACGGGAGTCAAAAGAAATTCTTCATCGCTCTTGTAAGGAACTTTGTGGTTGAGCGTTCGCCATTCAGTTTCTTTTAGTGATGTGAAAGGCTCTTCTAAATTCACTACATAATCCTGCAACGATAGGATTCCCAATGTTTCTATGCGAGATACACCAATGCTTTGAGCCCATAGGCAAACACCACGCATGACTGGATATGTGTAAATCCATTCTTGAGTTGAATCATCTGGTCTGATTTTTCGCCAACGGGGGAAGTGGAGATACAATGTTGAGGGATTTAAGCGATATAGTGTTGCCCCGATAGGGTCGCTGTTTTCCAAGGGATAGATGTTGATTGTTGGGTCAGGCATAAATTTACTCATCAAGTGAGCAACCCTTTCCGGCTCCCTTAGCATGATTGCTCGGTGCAAGTGCATATTGGTGCCGGATGGCTCGCTTTCATTGACGACTATGAGCGTTTGGGGGAAGGGCCACATTCTTACTCCTTCACATGGGAATACATCAAGGTCTGGTGTCAGGTATTTGTCCATCATATCAACCTCTATTTTTTTCTTTTCTTTTCGGGGTTCTACAAAAAGAAATAAACAACACACAGCATCCCATTTCTTGCAATTCTTTCTTTTTTCCTATAAGGGATTTTAGAATAATAGAGTAAGAGTATGAGTCTCTTTGCTTGCCCCCTTGTTGTATCTTGGTTGTTGCATGGGGATATAAACATACGCTTGCTTTCTGCACACCCCCGACCACCCCTTGAGAAAAATAAAGAATTGACAAAACCGATGCACAGCGTCCCATTTATTCTTTTTGCGCCGTTGAAGAAATTAAATAAAAATAGACGAGCCTAAGTGATATTCTAACTCATCAATTTCTAGTGAGCGCAGACCAAAGGTAGAAATTTTGCTCAATCCCCCTTGGACGGCTGATTCCCCTTCGGGCATGCGACGAGACAATTCAATACACTTCTTCAAAGAGTTAAGAACTGCACTTTTGAGTCTGTTTATTTCTCCTTGTCCCCTTTTCACTTCAATGAGAGTGTGAGGACGCACACCGATATTAAGCCTTGAAACGATTCCGTAGGAGCGTCCGAAGTCATATACTACTAAGGATGCTGGCCTTTCGCAAGCCGTGCTGATGTCTGCGAATGCCACGGGTATTGTCTTCTTCCCCCTGCTTCCAAACCAACGGGTATATCCGTATTCAAGAGGCGATGCGATGTAATCAGCCAACCACGATATATTGAAGGATTGGTGGGGGCTTCGGGTGTGAACGGCTTCCCCAACGAAGGCCATTTCAAAGACCCCTATGGACGGCTGATGGCTTAGGGCGGTATGACCCACCACCGACACGGAAACGGGCCGGGAAGGGGCGTTAAACGAAGCGATTTCATCAATGAACCGGGGCACTTCTTCACCGTGAAGCCATTCATGTTCAGCCATCATGTGATTTTGGAGTTCGCATGGCAATCCAGCCCAGCCATCAATGATGCTACAAAGAAAAGTTTTGATGAGGTTTTTGCCTCGCAAAATAATTTTTTGTTCCAGCCCCTTGACCGATATAAGAAGTATCGGGACAGCATAATTTTTTTCACTTTTGCTACGAGAAACAGTAGAATAACCTTCCCAGATAATATCCGCAGAAGAAAAAATGAGCGTCTGACCGTCTATCATTCAGCCCACGCCCTGAAAGCCTCTTCATCGGTGAGAACCCACACTACTTGAGTTCTTGTGCTGTTGTCCTCATATCCGGTTGATATAGTGCGGTGTTCACCTGATTTTGATATGCCCTTGGTGCGTGAGCAAAGTTGTGATATTGCATTTACATGGGGGGCTGCTCGTCTTCCTTTTGACGATTCTTCCAAGCGTGAGCAAATTTCAGTAGCGCACAGACCATCTGGTTCTTCTTTTAGAATATCCACGATTGCTGTTTTTATTCGCACTTGCCTTTTACCTGCCGCCCACCCCATCTTGTTCACCTTCTTGCTCATCTTCAGTATTTTGTGGTCGCCATTCTTGCTCTTCTAAATTGTCGCATAGATTGACTGAACCTGTGTCATAACAGAATGGGCAGAGAATAGGTGGATATAGGGTGGCAAAGACGAATTGCCTGTCGCATGTCCAGCATTCCCATAAGCACAAAGGCTCATAAACCATTGGTTGAGCATAGTCCATCCCTCGTTTAAATGTTTTCGTGGGCGTCAAGAGAATACCTAGTGTCTCTTCCCTGTTCGCCTTTGTCCATGTGAAGAGTGTCCCAGCAAACCATACCATGCTGTTTCACTTCACGCAAAACGGCAGACGGCCTGATTTGAGGACGAATGCACTTGTTCTCGTCCACGGTGTATGAAAAGTCATACGCAGCAAAACACTCATCATCGCCTATGTTTTGATGAACCTCGGAAATCGCATAGTCAGCGTTGATTTTGGCGATAGTAGAATCATCCAATTTTTCCCTGTCCCATTCATCTACGAGGTCAAGGGTGAGAAGGCGATGGTTGAGTTCTTGAGCCCACTTCTTTGCAGCACGGGCTACGCTGGATGAGCACCATACGAGGCGTTCACGGAACCAGCCTTGGTCGCAATCATGGCCGTCAGCACTTGAGATGTATATGCTCATTCTTCCACCACCACTTGCGAGTAGGCTTCTTCGCCGCAGGCAATCCATGAGTAAGCATGGTCATAGTGGCCGCAGGGAGTCAGGTATGCCTTGAATGCGTCTTCGGAAGGCAACTGTTTTGTGAGCGTGATGGTTCGGTGGTGCTTGAGGAAAACATCAGGCCTGTCTTCGTTCCAGCCCAAGTCATAGTCCCTGTCCTTGATTTCAAGGGTGGTTGCAGGGTTTCCATCGGTATCGGGGACATAAGTGAGCGTGTAGAAGTATTCAATGTCGCCGTGAATAGAGTCTGTGTATTCATAACGCTGATAGTCCCATTGGATTGATTGAGCACTTGAAGTAAGTCGGCGGTTGAGTTCACGGTGGGTTGAAAGCGCAAAGAGGGTGCGCTTGATAACCTCCACGGTCGGGAAGGATGATGAAGGCCAACGCTGCAACGCATCCATGAGCCATACAAGGTCGGCACCTGTTTCGGTTGGATAGCCGTCATTGTGGCGATACAGGGTAATTTGCTGTTCGGCAATAAACCTTGTGGCCCACTCCCCGTCTGGTTTTTTGTAATTGAGTTGCTTCGTGTATTCAGGTATTCTGATGATAATGTTTGCCCGTGTTCCCATGAGATTCACTTCCTTTTGGTTCGTTTGATGCTATGGGTCGCCCCCTTATAATACTTCCGCAGCAAGCCCTGCCGCACGACAGGTATTTCTCCCAGCGTTTTGATTAGCCTCAATCCATACCCCCCAAGTTATTGAAGCATTTGCTGCAAAAAAATTTGTCAGACGCTACTGAATACCAAAGAATATCTGCGTTAGAGCAACCCTGACAAGGATAAATCGCTCCGTCAAGAAACAGTAAATGAGCGTTTTCTTTCATTTAAACACCTGCCGCACCTGTATTGTTGAACATAGACTCTTTTACAGGACTTGTCCCATGTGAGATTCCACACCCATATAAGGTGCAAATCGCTGGTTGCGAGACAATTGGCACATTCATGCTTCATCCTCTTCGTCCTCTTTGTTGTCATACACAGTTCCAAGAATCAAATCAATGGCTTTCTGTGCTTGAGTTGCCATCTTCATAATGAGACTTGAATCGCCTTTGAGTTGCTTGAGCCAAGAATCAAGATATGAGGCATGTCTGGTATCATAGTCAAATCCGTGCATCATACACAGCATACCAGCACCAAGTTCAGCCACAAGTTCTTCACGAGCATAGGATTCGTCCCTGCTAAGTTTTTCCCAGAATTCATCGTTTTCGTAGTCTTCATCAGTCCAATCAGACCAATTGCCTGCCTTTGGGCGGTTGAGGCGCAAGGAGTGGCCGGTGGAGTGAACGAGTTCATGGAAGATGTGAGCCCAATAGATTGCAGGAGATTCAAACCACTTTCGCTCCGGCACGACAACGAGGCCTTTGCCGTCTTTGCCTCCACGGTCTTGATTGTAGGATTGTGAGCCACGATGTTCAATGACGACGCCGCTCCTCTCTAGGTAATCGTCCACGACCTCTTGACACAGGGCTTCCCGTTCGTCAAGAGGCATTTCTGCCGGTGGTGCCTTGAGTCCAAGTAGAGGTCTAATGTAGTCCGGCACATTGAGTTGAGTCAGATTATACACTTCAAAGAATCTCATCATGGGAATCCAGGCATCTTGGTCGGTGAGTTTTCCTGTGGCCTTGTCCTTTTTCTTGCCCTTAACAGGCTTGAAGAAGACTACAGGCGATGAACCGCTAGACATGTTGGAGAGGATTTGGTCGGGATGAGAAGGCCACTTGTCTTCAGGTATAGACTTGAATATCTGCTTGTGGGCTTGCATGAGTTTCTTGTGCCATTGAGTCCATGTGGCCCAATAACTTGACCAGCCGTTGCTCATTGAAATGAAATAGAGGGCAAACCAATTTACGCCTCTATACCCTGTTTTTGTGGTGAAGTTCTGGGGGATGCCACCCATAGCAGCACCTGCTGAATGACCGCAATCCCACTTCCCAAGAGGGGAACCTGATTCAAGAGCAGCGATTATCATATCAGTAAATTTTTCTTCATGTTCTTTCCTGTTTGCGATTGCTTTTTCTTTGCGAGCAGCACGGGCCTTTTTGTCTTCTTCCAACAATTTCAGGCCCAACTCAACATCTTCTTCTTTTGCTTTCATGTGCTTCATGCCTCCTACTTCTTCCGGGTATATAATATGTTCGCAGCAAGTTCTGCTTATGTCCACTCCTCCGATGCCCTGTGATAAAAGACTCTATAACCGCAGTTGCCGCAGGTTATGATGAGCCTTGGAGGGATGTGATGATTGAGATATGTTTTTTCTGGAGTCTTGCTCCAATAAAGGTCATCTGAATCGCATTGTTCGCACTTGAGGTCTTTCATGCCTCGTCCTCCCATGTTTGTTGAGCAGCACAAACCACTTCGTCTTTTACTTCTGTTCCGTCTTCCGTCCAGACGACAGCGAAGTCTCCTTGTTCGCCATCATCGTCAAACTGACGACGAGCGATGAGGTGTCCACAGTAGGACTTGAGAATAACCCAACGCCAATCTCCTTTCCAAGAGGTTGTGTGCTCCTCTTCATAATTGTCATGTTCTTCGCAGTATTCGCAGGTTAGTGCGGGGTTTGCAGATGTGATGCTGATGAAGTCGCCCTGATATTTGAACCGGGCGAGTCGCCTTCCTTGGGTCATGTTAGAGGCTTGTTGTCCCCCCTTATCAATGTTTCGCAGGGACATTTACCTTGTCCTCCTATACCAGATTTTACCTCTTGCTTTGTAGTGGAACTCAAAATCAGGATGCTTCTTGAGGGCTGTTGAGATTTTTTGGTTGTGTATCTTTCCGAGCGTCCTTATGCGCTTGCAGGAATTTTTCCATCTGCCTGAAAAGTCATGTCGGCTGACTCGGACTCGGAAATTGTGATGGTCAAATTCCTCCCCCACCTCATACACCTCTTTAGCCCAAGCAACAATTTGCCTGTAGAGTTTGAGTTTTTGAGTGGCAACAGGTTTTGTAAGTCTGATGTCGCAGATACACTCACGGTCCTCCATTCCCCAATCGTGCAGGGGACAGTAAGTTCCAAAGCCAGCAGTCATGCTCACGCCTCTTTTTGACCGCACACAGAACAGACGCCGTCAGACACAGGAGATGGCCTGCCGTCATGTTGAATACAGGGAACCACATGAGGGAAACCTGCGTGAGGAGAGACAAAGACTTTTTTACAGTATTTACCAGACATATCAGCCACCGTAGTTCTCTTTGGCCTCTTCATGGTCAATCAAGGGAGCATCAGGTGCCTCTTCGCCGCAGGTGTCGCACTTGAGGACCTGATATTGGCCGCTTTTTTCTCCATACCAGTCATACATTTTGATGTAGAGGTTGCCTGTGCAGTCTTTGTTGCTGATGCCTCGCACGGGGAGGGAAGACCAATACGCCTCAAGGTGGGCGCACTTCAGGGGAAGGATGTGGTCCCTGCTCATTCTTCTTCCTCCTTGACATTTGAGGTGTCGCTCTTGGTGGAGAAGTGCATGGTAAGCCAGCCGTATTGGCTGACATGCCAGCGGAGTTGAGGCATTCCGAGCCGACCATCGTTGTATCTGAATGTTCTGGCTTGGCAGAGAAACGCACGAAGCATTTCCCAGAATTTGTTGCGTCCCAGCGACCATCTAATGCTGTCCCATTCTCCGCCGAGATAACCGACAGCATTCAAGGATATAGAGTAGTCCTCTATCTTGATGCCTGTTGATTTTATGCGCTGCTTTACGCAGGCAACCACCACATCAGCGTGATGATTCGTCAGCCTTTCGTCGTCGTCTCCTAACCTGATGGTCAGGGTTTCCCAGTCTCCTTGTGTTTCAAATCTCATATTTTTCGCACCTCCCTAATCGTGATAGGGGAGTAAGAGGTGATGGCGGCAGACACTACATGGAAAGAGTGCGAACCCAAAGAGGAGCCGACAGGGATGAGGTGTCGGTCGGTTGTGGAATGTGTCGCCGCCATCGCTTTGAGTAGAACCCACCCCCTTATAATACTTTCGCAGCACATTCTGCTTTTTTGCGTTTTTGAGCATTTTTTCGTTTAGCGAGCATGCCTCTTAATGCTCATGCGGAGACGCTATCTGCGTCAGAACAGGCTGGCCAGACGCCTCACAGCGTTGCAGAACGCCCTGCGAAAGTATTATATACCCCTACGGGTATGGAGGAATAAGGCCGGGGCGAACCGGCTCGGAGGAAAAAAACAGATGACCCAAATGACAGACAAACAGATACGCAGCATGATGATAAGCAGATTCTATCAGCATTGGACTGAATGGCCCAGCGACGAGGTAAATCAGGGATGGTGGAACCTCGTCATCTCTTGCCGAGACCTCAAATTATGGCAGGTCGGCATCAAACCCAACAGACGCTGGAAAGTCAGCCGTGTGAAGGAATACTTCAACATCAGGGGCAACAGGGAATCCCTGCTTGACCAGATTCTTGCTATTCAGGACTTCTGCACAGCCCTGTGCGACCCTGAATCAGGCGAACACGAACAGGTAAAGGCTGCCTTGGAGCGCATCGCTCCCACGATTTCACAGGAGGACCTGCTTTGACTGACTACTACACTCGCTGCGGTGCAGAAGATGCTCGCACAGACATTGACGATGGAATACTCAAGTGCTGCAAGTGCAGCAAGCCCATTACAGGCGGCTATGACAGCATCGGCTGGCACGCTGTGGCATGTGAATCATGCCTCAAGACAGCCTACATCTGCAAGGCGACTGTTCGCAGGGCGAAGAGAAAAGAACCGGGCTACGACTTCGCTCATGAGCACATCAGTTTGTTCGTGCGAACAGGTCGCTTCGGAGCAACGAGGTCGTCCTGCATGAACTGCGGCAGCGCCTCCTGCATCACCGACAACAGCAAGGGAGACCTGTCATGGGAGGACTTTCAGAATAAAGTCATGGGGAGGAATGACTGATGTCTCGTTGCTGTGATGGAGGCAAGTGCGCTTCGGCTGAATTGCCTGTTGAAAATCCAGAAATGCTGACCATTTGCTGCGATGCCAGAGTGTGCGGTGGCCGAGCATGGGAGCCTTTTGTCTATCGCTGCATGGCCTGTGGCAGGCACCTGTCGCTGAGGGCGCACCATGCAGGGAAGACTCAAATCTACTGGAACAGGGGCTGAATCTCTCCTATAAGAGTTTCGTTCTGGCTGGTTCAGGCCGAGGCAAACAGATGTTGCATTTTTATTCTCCTATGAGGTTGTCGGAGCAGATGCTCCCAGCAGTTATTTTTGCTGACGCACCTCTATAAGAGTATCGCAGATTTAGAACATAGAAAATGTCTGCGAGGCCAGCAAAACCCTACCAGCATCAGCAGGCCGGCTGTTTGCTGAACAGGCTGGCAGGGCGTGAGCAGGACAGAATCGCTCCAGCTTTTTGTTTGACAGAACAGGCTGCGGAGGCACCTGCCTTAGAACCTCTGCGAGTCCAGAACAGGCTGGGGGGGCACAGGGCCACCTGCGATACTATTATATACCCCCACGCCGTGCTCATAACATGGGCGGCGACCACTACATCAGCCACGATACGAGGGGGGCGTTAGTCCTGACCCCCTCGTGCCAGGTCGCCCTGTGTCTGAACCAACAGGTAAGCAGGACCAGGAGGTGATGAGAAATGGAGTTTACGGAAGCCGAGCACAAGCAGGTTCGGGACACCCTCAACAAGCAGCGTCGTCTGTGCGAGATGTATCACATGAAGAGCATCATGGGTGCAGAAATCCCTGCCAAGTCCTTGGGAGCCCTTGCAGCCGCAACAGACAACCTTACAACCGTTGTCATTGAGGCAAGCAGCGCTCACGATGCAGCAACTATCAAAGCAGCCACACGCCTGATTAGCAGCGCTATGGTCATCAAAGACCTCTACAGCAAAGCTCAAGCGCGTGATGAGGCAGCAGCGAAAGCCAAGCCAGCATCCAAGGCAAAGACCAGCAAAGCAGCAAAGAAGAAGGCGTGATGCCTGATTCCCTGCCTAGCAGTCTTCCAGGTCTCCGACTTGTAGCAGGCTAACTAGACCCTGCAAAATCAGGTGGGGGAGGGCCAAGGCCCTCCTTCACCTCCCAACATTTTCCCCCCTGCGACAGCAGGAGCCCCAGTTTTTTTT
>CESX01030643.1_pt1 | contig 38642 bp, 46 predicted proteins | sample 326941 | NCBI WGS metagenome assembly CESX01 (sample SAMEA2622357, study PRJEB7988) | marine metagenome | isolation source: saline water (ENVO:00002010), including
AGGACGCTCCGTCTTCAGTTTTTGCGGGTCGGAAAGCGTGATAGTATTGCATATCGTGTCAACGTCGTCCCACAGCAGGCCGAGAGCCTCGCCCCTACGCATCCCGGTGTCCATCAGGAACAGGAACAGATCCCTGAGGTCGTGGTCGTCCATCGCATCAGACAGCTCTTGTTCCTCTTCCTGACTGTAGAACTTCAGACGGCCCGCAGATTCCTTCTGCTTCGGTATTTCAGGCTTCTGAGTGACAACACCGTGCCTGACCGCGTATTTCATGATCTTACTGACCACGGCCAGCTTGCGGTTGATCGTTGCCCCCGTATTGTTCTTAATTCTGAGATGGACAACGAAGTTCTCGATGTCAAACGACGTGATGTCCGCCAGTTTCTTCTTGTCGCCAAAGTAAGCGACGACCTCTTCCATGCGATATTCGGTAGTGCGTCGTGACTTCTGCTGTGACCACTCCATCTTGTGGACGTAGTCAGCCATATCCCCGACCGTTGTTGGCGCGTTTGTCATGTTGTGCCTTTCGTGAGAACGCGGGTCCCGCCTAGAGGAGCAACCGACTAGACGGGACCACGCGACTTGGAGGATCAGAAGTCAGCAGCGATCAACGCGGGCTCAGTGTTGGGATTCCCAACGGAGAACCTGTCGTCGATGATGTCCGCCAGCCGTGCCATGCGACTGGACTGAGTCATCAGTGACGCGCCCCTGTCGTTGCTCGTGAACGCGTTCTCAAGGGACCAGACGTTGCGATCCTTGAACTCGGGATGCTCAGGCTCTTCCCAGTGCTGAAGGACGCGCATCGTTGCCGCGTTGCCCATCACGTTGGCCTTGGCGGCCTCCATGATGACGTACCTCGCATCGTCGTCGGAACACTCGATGTTCTTCCATCGCTCGATGCGGGCAGTCTCAGCCTCTGCGGCAGGCAGGAGATGCGAGACGGCGTTGTCGATCAGCTCGTAGACATGCTCGAACTGACCCTCACGGTCCCTGTCGATGTTCTTCGTGTGCTTGCGGCGGAACTGAGCTTCTGCGCCCATGAACATGCCGTTGCTGCACACGGATACGCGACGACCAAGGCCGCCACCGGCTGACTTCGTCATGTCGTAGCTGTTGACGAACCCAGCTTCCCACGTCATCTCTGACGTACTGGGCAGGCCGGGGTGGGCGATGCCATACAGGCTGATGAACCGACCCCACTCACCCTGATCCTTGATCTTCGGGTTCTTCGTGGTCTTGGCACGGTAGTGCGTCGGCTCAGAAAGCTGAAACCCGTGACGACTGAACGCCTGCTCGATCATGTCCACGTACGTCTCATGAGGCAGGGGCCTCCACGTGTCCGGGCCAAGCTGAGGAACGCGAATCTTGCGAATCGTGTTCATGTCCACCCGCTCACCCCAGTTCTTCGGATCGAACGGGGTAGGGGCCGTGGGTGCGAGAGTAACCATTTGAAATCTCCAAGTCTCTGCGAACTCAAGGGTGCCGCAGTAACCCGTGACGTGTTGGGAATCCCAACGATTAGTGTAGCTTGTTCTTATCGTTCTGATAAGACTTGAAGCCACGCCTGACGAGGTCCACGAGAACGTCGTGTTCATCCACGTGCGTCTTCGGAAGACCCATCGCCTCATGAACATTCTCGATGTTCTGACGGATGACGGAAACCTGCTGTCTTATCTCAGGAGACAGACGAAGGTAGAGACCCTGACGGGACGATTTTCGATTGCGAGAATCCATTCGTTTACCCTTTCTAAGGTAAGTAAAAGAGCGACACTTGTTCACTGCGGCAGTCGCTCACCTCCGCCACGAAAGGTCTGGTGTCAACTCAAGTCATCTATTTTATCAGCCTTGAGTACTAAGTCAACAAAGTCGATCTCTGCGTCGGAAAGCATGTGGACATGTTCTGGATTCTCCTTCAGAGAACGTGCGAAACGCTTGGCTGAATCGAGATTACCCATGTCAACATAGCTTTCGACTAGGATCATTTGGTTCGTGAATATGATACGCAGGATGAGCCTCCTTGCTGCTTTATGAGACCCAAGAACCCGGTCCCCTTGTCGTAGTGATACCGAGGCTCGTCGTCAGAGTGACAAACCTCCCAATCGTCAGCCATCGTCCAAGCCATGAACTTGGCTTCCGCATATTTGATCGCGTCATTCTTGTCTGCGAACCTGATCAACGTGTTCGGGTAACGCTGACCGTCCACGAAGAACACGGGGTAGTAACTGGCCGCATCGTCCACGGGCGTGACCTCTCTCTTGGCAGCACGTGCCGTGTACTCGTCGTCCACTTTGATGTAACTCATTGTCGTCTCCTTATTCTCGCGCTCCCAACGTTGGAGCAGTGATGTGAATGTTGATCTAGGTATACCTAGAAACGCTGCTATGTCCACGCCTGACATGAATGGCGATAAGTATTCGTTCGCAGCAACTGCCATTCGGGTCCGGGCTTCGACAGATTCAGAACTTCTTCGGTGCATCATGTCGTCCAAAGTCAGGCCGAGGTCCTCGGCGATCTCCATGACCGAGTCACTGACCCGGCTACGTAACTCGGCAGGAGTCGGAGCGATGTCATCGCCAAGGAACCATCGGCCCTCGTTTGGATCATCAGTTACGAACAAGCTCGGCCTCCCTGTTGGGATTCCCAACGGCATAACTGTTGGCGGCGTTGCCGTGAACGGTGATTGCGATGCCGGGTACGACTCGGGGCTTGTGACGCATCGCACCTGCACACAGGCCGCAGTCAGCGCACGTGACACGGCGGCCCATCTCCGCTGACGATGGACAGACTAACTCCTGACGTGTCGGATCCTCACCCTTGGGCATGACACGGAACGTGCGATAGCCGAGGGCCTGAGCATCAAGAACATCATCGTGAGTCTCGCAGGATGCCATGCATAGGTCGGAGATGTCAGGACAATCACGCCACTGATGCGTATACCCCGTGAACGTCTTGACATTGGCGATCAATGAACGCCAGACGGACGCAGGGACAGCCGCCGGATCTCCGTACGCACCGAGCCGCACCTTTCGACCTGACACGATCTCGCCAGCCTCGTCAGGATCGACGGACTCATAGTTGCCCTTCTGGAATGACCGCCAGACAGACGCAGGACCCATGATGTTGACGTAGCACGTACGCTTGCCGCCGTTGGGCCTGTGGATACAGTCGCCACAGATTGCGTAGTCATCGCCAGACTTCAGAGCCTCACTCGGGTGCGAGTCACGCACAAGGATCCAAGTCTGGAGCATGTCGCCCGTCTTCGGATTGCTGGAACGCTTGTTGAGACCAGTAAGGATCGCGACAATCGGGGTCACGCCGTCACCGGGAAGCTGACTGGGGCCGTCATAGATAATCATGAGTCTTCCCCCCAGACCCATGGCCTCCATGGAAACTTAGACTTATTCGCTGAGATGATCGGAGCCATCTCATCGCACGGATCATCAGAGAGCCAAGGCTTGACTCGCCAGCCTTCGGGACCGTACTTCTCGCCCGCCAAGTACGCATCGTTCTCGCAGGCGTATGCGTAGACCCTGAACTCGCCCGTTCGACCGGGACGTGTCCAGTGACCCACGGGAGTCATCTTGATGACTTGACCACGACCGTTCAAGACAGGGGCATACACGGCCCACCTCAGTTTCGGCAGGAGCTTGAAGCACATGTCATGGAACACGGCTCGGAAGAAAGCGCAAGCCTCCTGAGGAGTAGCAAACTTACCCCATCCGTCGTAGTCACAGTGTCGCTTAGCGTTCATTGGAGTCCCCCAGATCGATGGGCTCAGATTTGATCCATTCACGGTACACGGTTGCACCATCGACGTACGTGTCACCCTGATGAAAGCGGATATACGTGTCGGGCCGATCATGGTGATAATCGATGTGGCTGAGAATCGCAGCGCGGGACACCGGCTCTCGAACGTGGTTGTGGACACTCCTCCAGTTTGACTGTCCGACTGTAACGACGCTGTCGTCCTTAGTAGAAATAACAGTCATGACATTATTATGGAAGTTCCAGAGATCTCGACGCTTCGGACTGATGATCGCGTCCTCGTTGTACGTGAAAATCGAGATGTGAGTGTAGATGTCAATGTTGAGCATCGTCCACGTCCTTTCTGTTGGGATTCCCAACGCTCGCTTGTGCGCCGGGATCGATAGCGTTGATGAGATCAGCGATCAGACGGGCAGCCCCGCTGACAACCTTGGCGTTCTTGGTCTCAAAGCCTTCTTCATGGACGATCTCTGCGAGGCCGTCCTGAATCTTCTTCTGATCATTCGTATCCATTGTAGTTGCTCCAGTTATCGAGGGAAGTCTTGAACTTGTCGTGCGACGGATGCTTCGTCGTCCAGCCGTAGTCACACAGGACCTCACAGGGTCGCTCGTACGGAGTGAACATCGTGCTGCCGACGTACGAGTCATCGAGAGTCCAGATGATCAAGCATGACTCGGCAGCGAATACGGCATCGACAAGACCCTTGAGATTGTCTGGCGCGTTGTCTCCGATGCCGTCGCTGTCGTAGCAGACTTGGTCAGGCTTACAGCCCATCGACAGCGGTACGGTCAGGGCACTGGCGACAGCTTCGCGCCGTCCGAGGAGTCGAGAGTCACGCTCCAGCTTCTCGCAGATCGGACACTCGGTCTGAGTGATGTCGTATCGCCCGTGAATCGGGCATGAGTGAGTCATCATGAGTCATTTCCATTCTGTTGGGATTCCCAACGATTACAGGAGTGCGGTCAGCCCGTCGAGGTCTTCAGGGATCTCAGCAAGCACGATTTTCGCAGCCTTGCGAGTGTCCGTGTCGAACTCCCATGCAAGCTCCCACAGGATGCTGTCGAATTCAGGAGTCTCCGCCAGCATGTCGAACGGCTCGAACTTAGCAATGCAGATTCGACGGATGACGTTGTATCGAGCCTTGGCCCGATCGGTGCGATCTATAGCAGTCATGATGACCCTTTCGTGAGTGTTGGGATTCCCAACGGTGTGAACGTGGAACGTAGGCTCGTGCCTACCTCGATTCCACATACATATTGTACGTTATTCGTTTCTTATGTCAAGCCTACAGTTTGTTGGGATTCCCAACGATGCTGGAACTTCTGACGCTGGAACTCCTGACGGCGGGTACTATCACGCTTACTGTCACGCGGCGATGACATAAAAAAACCGAGCCGTCCGAAGACGGCCCGATTTTATCGGTCTCGGTTTGTCGATCAGACGGCCCACGATTCCAGAGCGGCCTTCATGGCCTCGATTGCCTTGGCCTGAGAATCGGCATCCATACCGTTCACAGTCTTCACCCAGTCGGCCCGGAGTCGATCGGCGGTCTGGATCGGAGTCTCGGTCTTGGCCTTGGCCTCAGTCTTGGCCTCGGTCTTGGCCTTGGCCTTGGCTCCTGCCGGACGTGCGGCCCGCTTGGTCTTGATCTTCTCAGGACGGCCCGTCGCCAGACACGCGGCCTCCTGAGGCCCGCGATCGGTGTCCTCGGCCATGAACGCGGCGTACTTGCGGAGACGAGTAGCCATGGCCTCGGAGATCTGAGCCTCAGTCCGTCCGAAGTCGCGGGCCGTCTTCATGCCGATGGCCAGTTCCTTGGCGGCCTCCTGATTGATCGGCGTACCGTCGAGGCCGAGAGCCTTGAGGGATTCGATCGCGGCCCCCCATACGGCCCATTCATAGACGACTCCCTTGGACTTGTGGACGGCATCGGCGATCGTCTGGAATGATCCCTCAGAGCCTCCGAAGATCCCGAGGGATGCCAGAGCCTTGGCGATGACGGCCCGTGATTCCTCGTTCTTCCGGATCTTGCCGATGATGCTGGCCTCGGCGGTCTTGATCTGAGCGGCGGTCTTGCCAGTCTTGGTGGCCTTGGTCTTGGTGGTCTTGGTCATGAGTCTGTTTCCATTCTGTCGGGATTCCCGACGGTTGAGTGATGCCGGAGGAACGTTCCTTCGACATGTGTGATTAGAACCGATATCGGCTCTTATTGGAAGGGGAATCCATCGCAAATATGAAAAAAGTAAAAATCGCCCCAGATCGATCGAAACGGTTTCGGAATGGTACGGCCCGTCGAAACGTCGAAACGTCACAGAGCCGATCCTAGGCGGCCACGTGGCAATGGTCCGATATCATAAAAACGCCCACACGGACGGACGTGCTATCGACAATTCATTGTCAATAGCGGCGTTGGGAATCCCAACGGTCTAAATGACAATCCATTGTCAATAGTGGCCTCCGGTGGATCTGAGGTCCATCGGGATACGTGGTCCGATAAGGGATTACGGCGGCCACGTCCGATAACCTTATCGACAATCGCTTGTCAACAGGGGGGCCACGGGGGAATCTGGTCGCCGCTGTCCCTTTTATAGGGTCTCAGATTTTTGTTTCTAAAAAGCCGAGGGTCTGCCCGCAGTGTTCGCAGTAAATCTCAGGCCAACTAACGACGCCTTCAGACGGCATTTGACACCCTTTACAGTGACACGGACCCGCTACAGCAGTCCTTTGATTCGCAGTCCTCAGGGCTTTGTCGAACCGGCATACAGCACTTAATGACTGCCGTAGGAATCGCGTTAACACTGCCCACAGTTTCGCCATCGCTGCACAACGTAGAAGCGACGACAACGTGTTCATCATTTGCTTCAAGGAGATACCCCAATGTGGTCATCTCGACAGGCTTCATCGCTTTCGCCTCTTTGAGATCGACCCAAGGTTCGTCACAGCTCTGGATATCGAGCCACGTGATCTCGTAAAGACCCGTCGTCATCGCTTTTTCATCTTCAAGAGAGCGGACTCGACCATCTCGTCCATGACCCCGAGCCGGATCGCAAGACTGCTGCGTCCACCCGTGTCTCCGTACCGTCTCCGGGGTCCACCGGATCCTCCGGGTCCTCCTGATCTTGCTGAATCTGACGTAGGTCGATTGCGCTTGAACCGGTGCGTTGTTGTGTCAAAAACAGGGTTTCCAGCCTTATCGGTTACCGGAATCTGCGTTCCTCTGAAAGATGTCATCCTTTGAGTCTGCCGCGTATATTCAGGCATGCTAAATCACCTCTTGTCTGATCTGTTCGCCTTTCGGCTTCTAATGGTTAGGTTCGATTTACGATTGTCTTTGGGGTCGCCGTTCTTGTGATGAACATCCTTACCAGCAATCTTACTGGCCCCATATTTCTTCTTAGCGATTCTCCGGGCCTTGTTTCGACTGGAACGTTCGTCGATCGTCTTCGAGCCGTACTGCTCGTACTCACGTCTGTAGTTCCTTTTAGCCAATTCTCAGCCCTCTTCAAAGAATACGGTTCTTAGTTTTTTCTTTAACGGAACGTGCTTAAAGCTATCTTTAAGAAGGGTTTATACCCTTCACCTAGATCCTGTCAGATTCTAGAGGCCCCCCTACCCCCCATTACAGGGATAAGGAGGCAGCCAGACTAGGTCTTCACCTGAGTCCTGACGAGTTCTGTCGGCCCCAGTCACGTTTCCGTAACCATATAGTCACCCAATTCAGAACCAACTGAGCGGCTTGGACTTACGACCTAGCACTCCATCGACGAAATCATCCAGCTCCTTACGCAGCTTTTCGTCCGCTCTAGTCGCCATCGCTTTGTCAGCGTCCTGAGCCATCTGTTCCGTCCAGTAGTTGACCGCAATAGCAAGGACATCAAGCCTGTCGTCATGAGCCAGCGCACCCTTCTGACGAGTCACCCGGCTCATCTGGTACATCATCTGGTATCTCAACGCTTTCTCAGGCGGCAGATGCCTCGTGCTTTCGTAGTCCTTTTCGATCACCCGTTTGTCAATACAGAGGCGATGGCTGTTCATCACGGGTTCCAGCGTGTCGCAGATCCTGCGTTCCTTGGAGGTGCTGTGGCGAACCTCCTCCATGCCGCACCTGTAGATCTTCCCGAGGATCGGCTTCAGGAGCTGGGTGAACATGCCGTCACCAAAGTTGGACTCCACGACGATCTGGTTGACTTCCTGCTCCTTGGCGACCATAGCCAGACGTTTCAGCGTGTCCTCGCTGTAGCCCCCCGGCAGTCCTCCCGCATCCGTCACGAACAGGAACCCATTCAGCATCTTGACGACAGCGTAGGAGGTCTCGTCCGCACCACGGCCTGACGGGTCAATAGCCATCACTGAGCCTGTGTAGTCAGCCCATTTTCCGTCAATTACCGTGAGAGGCCCGTAGAAGCGATCTCCGGGCAGTCCGACGTTTGGCAGGTCCTGTACCATATTTTCTGCTGAAGCCGCCCAGACGGGCTTCTCCGGCCCCTGACGAGGATTCAGAGACATGACGACAAGATCCGCCAGCTTCAACGGGTATCTGTCGAGATCGCTCAGGCTCGGATCCAGCATGAACTGGAGGGAGAACCCGGTGCGGCCATAGGACGCTTCTCGCTCCATCAGGTCCTCGGCATCGAATCTCTTCGGGTCCGTGGGCTGTCCGACGGCTTCCTCGTCCTGTAGTCCTTCTTCAATCTTCGGAGCCAGCGTGTCCCCGTACCGCTTGAGCTGGCCCCTTGTCGGGTATCTAGCGGGCCATATCAGCGTCTTAAAGCCTCGCTCAGGCAGAACGCTGTAGATGCTGGATTCCGTCTGCGGAGTCCCCAAGAACAGGATCTCTCCACCCGGCTTCAGGACTGCGTCGAACTCCTTGATGGACTCACTGAGCTTGTCACGCATCGTCTGGGTGGCTGAGTTGTTCAAACTCTCCACGTCATCTGCGACGATCAAATCTGCGCGTGATCCCGTGATCTGGCTGGAGATGCCTTTGGAGACGACTGAGGGGGCGTGGGAAGCTGGAGCTGGGCCAACGTCAAACGCGATCTTGCTGTTCCTCTGACTATCGGTAGGAATCAGGTGCCGAAGCATCGGCATGTCTGATATCAGCCGCAAAGTAAATGTCGAGAAGTCATCAGCTCGTTGTTTCGAGCCGGATACGACCATTATGTTCTTTGTCGGGTCCAACAGTAGGGAGTGACACACGTACGCGGACGTAATCCAAGACTTACCCACGCCCCGGAATGCTTGAACGACTCGTCTCTTCGGTCCTGACTGAATGTAATCAGCGATGTCGTACTGAATAGGAGTAGGGTCCGGCAGGCCCAAGTGGCTCCACGCTAGGTACAGGAAGTTGCGGAAATCTTTCAGCCGCTCATCCATCAGTCACCGCCATGGCTCGGGGGGGCCGACGTTGCCCCGCCTTGTATAGGCCCTCCGCCCGATACGTTGTAATTAGGCACCGCCTTACCTGATCTACTCCCCCGCCTTCTCTTGCCGACTCTGCGCTTCATCGCCTTCTTGTCGAATTCATGCACGTCCATCGGACTAAGCAGCCGTCCTTCAGCAATTCTTTCAGGCGTGTTGACAGCACCGGGCTGACAGTCATGGCAGTCGCCCTCACCGCAGTCACACTCGTGATTTTTCTTTCCTATTTTCATATCAATAGCCCTTCTTTCGCTTGCCGACTCGACGCTTGCCGCCTGAAGTAACGGCGTATTTGACCTTCTTAGGACCCTTCTTGGCTGCGGAAGCCTTTTCTTTTTCTTTCTTCGTCATTTGTTGAGCTACTCTCTTCGGCCTGCAAGCCGGGTAAGGTCTACTGGAATCGCTGGCAGACTTCCTGCCACAAGGCTTTCCGGTTTTAATGTCAACCCACTCTTCTTTGAACCACTTCCGCAGTCCGCCCGAGTAAGCCATTACTTGCCCACCTTTTTCATGGCGGCTTTGTGAGCTTCGGTAAACGACCGACCTGAGATCATCAGGCGAGTCATCAATGCCATGTGCTTGTCAGAGTGATGCTCTGAATGCCGCTTCATTGTCTTCTTTTGACGGATTGTCAGTCCTTTTCTTTTATTTGCCACCGCGCCACCCTCCTCCTTTACTCTTGTACCACTTTGATGCCCAAGCGTTTGCGTACGCACTGGGGTAGACCTTGAACTTTTTCTTAGCCATAGCTTTTGCTCTAGACCAGAGACTCGGGTTTGTCGGCGTTGGGCTTCCCTTCCTCTTTCCGACTCTGCGCTTAGCCATCAGCTTGCCTCCGCAACGTTGAACGGCAGAGACTTCGCGAGATTGTTCAACGGCTCGCTTGCTTCCAATGTCGCGTCGATACCGTTGTCCTTAAGAAATGCGCGAGCGACACTAAGCTCTGCGGCCGTCGCTTCGCCTGACTGGATCTTGTGCAGAAGGTCTTCTGCAAGGTGCTTGTGCAGCTTTTCGAGAATGTCGTTCATGACCCCGGACTCCCTATGTAGTTAATGACAAACCCCGCAACAGCACCGGCTGCCGCCGACACGCCCAGCAGCCAAGACTTGGACTGCTCAAGCTCCCGAAGCCGCTTGTCGTGCCTGTCCAACTCCTCGTCATGGATAGCTTGTCGTGCTATAAGCGCATCGACTTTCCCTTCAAGACGGCCAAGAGCAATCAGTATTTCGTTATCCATCAAGTCGCGCCCAGCCTCGTAAATGTCAAGTACGTAAGGTTGAATGTTGAGTTGCCTTTCAGGTCCGCTCCTGAGTTACCCGCAGACAGCTTGACCTTGATCTTGTTGTCGCTGACGTTTGTCACGTCAATCATAGACGACATACAGAGTGTATCGTTTGTCCCTGCCGTTCCCACGGACCCCCAGCTTTGAGCGATCCTGACTTCGGTGCTGCCGCCAGATCCCGTAGTCGCAAACAAGTCAGCGGCAATCACGGCGACATCTCCGCTGTTCTTACTGACTCGTCCATGAAACTCTACGAGCCACTTGCCCGTGTCTGGGAACGTGTAGACGCCGCTGGTCTGAGTAAGGTTCGGTCCGACACCCGTGCCTTGAACAGACGTATCCGCTTCCTCCCACGTGTTCGCAACGACCGCTTCGGATGTCCCGATCGCGAAGTCAACCGTGAGCCTCCACTGGCTGACGTAAGTCGGAAGATAATGATCGTCAAGGTTGCCCTCGGAGTTAAGGATCGCCACTTTGTTCGCGAATCCGGACCCCGGCTTTGTTGACGGGTTTGCTGTCGCCTTCTCCGTAGAGACAACGACACCATCAGTCATCCCTGATGTTACTTTAGTTACCATGGTTCCCTCCTATTAGGCCCAGTACTCGGTTGCTGAAAGAAGTGACATGCCTCGACGATGGAACCCGTCCTCCGACGCATCCCAGTCGCTATGGATTCCTATGTCCGTGTTGTCATGGTGGTTGTTAGCAAAGAACACGTGGAAAGTCAGTGTTGATCCAACGTCTCCAGCTTCCACGGTGTACAAGTAGGAAGCGTGCTGGGCGGCTTCAGATCCGTGCTGGTCTTGCGCGCCATCGCTACCGTCGTTAGTGAGCGAGGTCGATCCCACAGGAGTATAGATGCTGGTAGCGTCTGCGGCGTTGTAGTCCGGCCTGCCGTTCTCCCCGGCCCCTCTCGCCCTCAGTACGGTCGCGTTGCTCAAGTCCGATCCCTTAAAGTCCGAGTCCGTAAGAGGCGCATCGCTTTTCGTTTTACCGAATAGCAAGTGTCCGTACGGATCTGAAGAAATTATATGGCTGTCGAACCTAAGCTCAATCTTGTTCCCAGCCTGTTTCGGGGCGAGAGACACTTCAAAGAACACGTGCCTAAAACCAATTCCGGCCTCGCCGAACGTGGATTTACGCTGAGTATCCGTAACCCGCACGTAATCCGCAGCCACTCCCGAAGCAACCTCAGATGCTGTCACGCCCTCGCTAACGAGGTACAGCCTACAGACAGTGTTTTTCGGGCAGTCCGCTAGTTTATACGGGCGGTCTTCTTGAAAGAACACTTTCTGAACGAGTCCACCGGGCTGCTTGACGTAGCCTGTCGTGGTTTCAACGTTCCCTGTAGCCAGCGTGATGCTACCTGTAGACAGGGTGATATCGGAGTTATCGCTTAGCGCAATATCTGCGGCACTGTCTACCGTGATATTTCCGGAGAATGCTGCGGTCCCGTTCACGTCCAGATCAGTTCCTCCGGACATCGTCAAGGAACCCGCAGTTACGGACAGTCCCGCAGGCGTAGAGATCAGCCCCGTGTTCGTCAGCGTCCCCGAGTTTGTGATGTTTCCCGTGTTAACGACGTTACCGCCATAATCCACGTAGAACAGGCTACTGCCGTTCCTTTCAACATCCACGGCTTTTGTACTGCTGGATATAGATGTCTGTCCTGACACAAGGATTTGACCGAAGTCGTCGAAGGTCCCCGAGTTCACGTCGTGGCGAAGTTCGACACCTGCCGTGTTCCCCGTGCTGTAGTCGCCGACTTCGATCGCGTTCTCCGTAGATGAGCTTCGGATTTCAACCTGAGTAGCTGCGGTTCCTACGCCCGTACCGACTCGAAACTTCCCGTCGCTCGTGAACGCGGCTTGGTTCGTTCCTCCAGCGTCCTTGACCTCCATCGTGTTTTGGCTAGATCCGTCGCCCTGCTGAACCTTCATAGCCGGTGCCGTGCTACTGGAGATAAACGGCTGCAACGCCTGCCCTCGCGACACTCCGAAGTTTCTGATCTGGACTTTCTCTGAAGTGCCGACAATGTTGTCCTGATCGAGCAACGTAATTCGGACGCTGTCGTCCGCGTTCTGCGTAATCGTGTAGTCGTCCCCCGGATGCTGGATGACTCCGCTGACCTCGACGATATACGTGTTGGCTTCCAGAGATGCGGGAGCAACAGGGAAGTCGAAGACAGCGTCGTCCCCGGAATCGGTAAAGTCATTTCCAGTTAGCGAGAATGACTCCGGGCTGTTCAAACTCTGAACGCCGCCTGCTTGGATTGCGTCGTCCACAAACTGCATTGTTGCGGCGTGGTTCCCCAAGATCGGAGTCGCGACGTTCTTGATGATCCGGTTGCCTGCGTCGTATCTGTTATCAGTGTCCACAGGGAGGGAGCCTACGCCCTTGTCTTCCTGCTCTTGAAGACTGAACAGGAGCTGGTTGCTTTGCGCGTTCAGGTCGCTCGCCTTCAGAACCGACCCGTCATTGAACGTTCTGGTCAGGGCGTCGATCGGAGTCGTCCTCGCGATACGAATCACGTCACCACTAGCGACCACGTAGACGCTGCCAGATGTCCCGTATTTCGCAGCGTCAATAGATACTGTGAGGCTGGGCACCTCAGAGACCGTAATATCGGCAGCATCAACCGTGTACACGGTTCCAGAAGCGGCTGAAGTAATTGACACTCCGATATGTGACGTAAGCAAAAAGCTCAGACTGACGGAAGACCATTCAGTCTCGTTACCCGCCGCCGTAATATCAACGTAACTGTTGGGCATAGGTCCTCCTAATTATCGTCCACGGGTAGTGGAAGTTTAGAGATTGCGATATCTGACGCTTGGTTGATTACCGGGAGATTCCCGAACAATGTAAGTCTCTTTGCGTCCCTCAAGTCTTTCTGACTCCAAGGGTCGTCTGCTTGAATCGTGCTTTGAATGACTTCTGTTCCGAACTGTATAAACGAATCAGCCATAGCGACCGGGACTGTTCCCGAGATCATATTAGATGCCAACCCGGTAGTCCTCGCGTTTCTTCCGAAGGGCGCGTCGTATCCGGCGAAGGTAAACCCGGTGTCCACCATAGCTAGGAAATACGAAGAATATGAAGACTTGAAAACCCCAGACATCAGGATCCGCTCCATTGTCATATTCTCTTTGAAGTACTGCTCTCGATCGTTGCCGGAATACTTTAGGCTTCTTCCGTACCCCAGCAGTGTGAACCCAAGCGAGCCTAGACCCGCAGACCCGATCAAGTTCACGGCCTCTCTCATGTCGAGCCGAGCAATTCCGGCTGCTACCTGCTTTCCTCTGGAGGCCATCATAAAGACTCGGTACTGAGTCAGGAGCTTGAAAATCGGCCCCTTGTTCATCCAAGCAGGCATCTCACCGAAAGACTGACGCTGAATCATGTTGTCTATCTGCCTTCTCATTGCGAGAGCGAGCAGGTCGTAAGCGTGCTGGTCCTTTATCTTCGTGAAATCTACGTCCTTTACCTTATAGTTACCGAAATGTCCGGGGCGGACAGATACGACCTCTTCGTCAGCCAGCGCAGTAAAGATTCGCTTTGCTTCCGCTTCAGACAGTCCCAACTCCATAAACCGCTGCTTGCCGTTATTCCAGAAGCTCTGCTGTAGCACGGGCTTACCGTTCTTCATTTGATAGGCTTCGTTGACAAATCTCTGGAACGCGGCCTTCGTACCCCACCGCCTCAAGAACGTGTCCATAGGCACGATGCCCAGCGGATTCAGGATAGAAGCTGATCTACCCATCTCTATCCACTTTCGTATTCCAGACGAGTCAGCAGCGTCTGCCGACATTTCGTCCAATCTTCGCAGGATATGGTCGCCTCTGGCGTAGTCCCCCCCTGATCCGATAAACGTCTCAAGTTCCGCAGCGACGTTATCCAGCAGCCTACCGTCAGCCCCTCTCAGGTTCTTCTCTTTCGTGATACCGAGCAGGAACGTATCTCTGAGCTGGCCCAAAGTAGGGAACGCTTCCAGAGAGTTTGCTAGTCCGGTCCTCGCCATAATGTTCGCTATTTCAGGAAGCTGAGCGATACCGAGCAAGGACCCGTAGATTCCCTGAGCCATCGACTGTATCGAAATAACGTTCTTTAGAGTCTTCTCGTCTGCTTCCCAGATGGGCTGCCCGCTTAGTCTGCGGAGTGCTTTCAAAAAGTTTTCTTCAGCAAATGCGGCATCGTCGCCGTCCGGCACCATGGCCGCCAGCCTACCTGCGACATCTTTAAGAGGCACGTTTTCAAAACCCAGTGCGCCCAGTACTTTCTTAGTTTCGACGGCTCCCAAGACTTGGTAAGCGTACTGGTCCGTAATGTCGTTGATATCTCGCTTGAAGAAGTGGTCGATATGGGTGTTGACCCCCCCGATCACAGCTTCGTAGTTTTCGTCAAGCTCAATACGGTGCTTTTGAAACCCCTTACTCAGATGCGGGTCCGAGCTTCCGTGAGACACGATCGATTCAAGGACCGCCTGAACCTGCTCTTCGACATCCCCCTCTATCTTGCCCTCGTCCGCAAGCCGCTGGATGCTGGCTCTAATGCTATCTTCCTGAGCTTTGATGAACGTCATCGTGTTCTTGTTGCTGCGGTGAGCTATGGGGTCAATGCCGAAGGCCACGATTCTTTTAGCGGCTTCTCGTGCAACAGCTTCATTGAACTCGTTGACTCCTCGCTGCTTAGCTGCGCTCTTCATCGACTCTACGAAGAAGTCAACCATCTCTTCTTCGGTGCCTCGACCAGAAAACGAGGTATGCCTGTACACCCTTCGGAAATAAGTGCTGGGGTCTGGGGCTTCGCCCTCAAGGAAGCCGTTCTTGGACAGGACGTTAAACATCTTGTTATGGAACTGCCTGAGAGCGGTGACTGCGTCTGAAACAGGGTCACCCTGCGTAGGAACGAAAGACCTATCAGTCAGACTTCTAGTGACGGCCTTATCAAAGTCGTCAGGGTTGTTACCTGCGCGTACCCACTCCTTCCTAGGGTTCATCAGCGCGTTCCTAAGCTCACTGACTACTCGGTCTCGATTCAACCCGACAACGGTCACAGCGTTGACCCCGCCGCCTCTTGGGCTTTCCATAAGAAGCCGCCGTGCCTTGTAGAACACGTCGCTCGTCGCCTTCATGCCGTCCAGAACGACCGATACCGCCGCAAACCCCCGGTTGACGGTCCTGCCGAAGATCTTGGGTCCCGCTCCTTCCACGAATCGGGCCACCTTTTCGCGTTTACCCGTGGCGTTGTCTGTCCCCCGTCGTCCGGCATCGGCGGCTGAGTCAGCGTACGCATCCTGAGATATGTCAAGAACCTTGACCCCAAGGTCCGTATCCCGTGCTACTTCTCTGCCGTCAATGAGGATTACTTCTTCATTAGCGTCCGCCAAGGGGTGAGGAGCGTCTTCTGGATCTGGATCGGGCACTCGCGTTTTCTTCTGAGCATCCGCTATCTGAGTCTCTGTTCCAAACGCGACTCTCTTTGTGGTCGGATCAATACGAAGGTCCAGCGGTTCTTCAATCTGCCTTCCGACGTTGCGCCCCAGAACCTCGGATTCGTCAAACTTGAGCGTACCGCCTACGACTCCCTTGCCTTGCCTGCCGTTCTCTTTGACCCTTTTACGCAGCTCTTTTGCCAGAGTCTCAGCGTCATTAACCCCTAGCTCTTCAAGGGTTGCGACAATTTCTCTACGGATAGCGTCCGACTTGATTCGGCCGCCCAGTTTCCAGAGCGCGTTCCCCACGTCAGATGAGAACTGAATATCGAACTTTGCTTTGTTGATGGTTACGCGAGGCTTTGCTGTCTTCAGAGATTTCGAGATGATCGCGGGTCTCTCGGTGATCCGAGTGCCTCTCCTGACGGCCTGACGTACCTCTGATTTGATCGTAGATCTGAGCGTTGCTGCGCTCTGGTTCTGAGATACGGTCACTCCAAATCTACGAGCCACTTCCGTGAGCTGCTCTACGGTCTTCATGCCAGCAAGAGCGTCGTCCAGAGCCGCCATCGCTTCTTCCTCGCCCGGCTTGTTTGCCCTGATAATGTCGAATATGGCCTCTCTTTTGTCGTCAGCCGTCAGCCTTTTTCCGTTGCGGCTTATGGGGACTCCAAGTCTGCGAGCAGCCTCATCCAGATTCTTGCCCTTCAAGTCAATGACCGTGTTCAGAATCTTCTCGTCAGTAACCACTCTGATTGACGGCAGCGCAGAAGCGAAGGTTTCAGCCGCCGCAGTCTCCCCTGCCTCTCTCAACAGGACTTCAGTCTCCTCTCTTACGGAGTCGTTAATTGCTCTCCGCAGTGAGCTGTTGAACGCTCTAGGGAACGCGGTTCCCAATGCGCCTGACAAGCCTCCGGAAGCTCCGATGCCGATCAGCATGTCTCCCGGTGTAAGAGTCTTATCCAGAGCGTACCGCGCCCCTTCAAGAGGAACGTCGATAGCGGCTGCGGCGAGCGCAGACCGTACTCCCGTTGCAATACGTACGCCCCTCGTTATTCGGTTGAGATTACCTACGGCTGCCGCAGCTCCGCCGAAAGGTCCCGCAACGGCTGACCCAATGACTGTAGCAGCTACGGCTTCGGCACCTGAACCGATGATCGTCGCAAGTACGCCACTGATCATTCCGTTCTCGAACAAGTCCTTACGGCGTTGCTCCTGTATGCGAACGTCATTGATCTGTTCAAGAAACTCAGGAAGGGACGCAGGGGACCCAATCCGCCTCAACGTGCTTTCTGGTATGTCCGAAGCGTATTCTTCGATGATCTCTGGAGTCACTGAGAAGTTCGGATTCAACATCTCCGCCATCGGATAGCTTCGAGATGTCATGTCTCTAATTGCTTCAGCAGTTACTGTCTCGTATTGGAGAGCGGTAAGGATCTTTCCGCCAAACCCGAGATCAAGAGCTTTGGGCTGGTTATACAGCCGAGTCAGCTCTTTCTTAGTGCGTGTCGCAGGAGTAGAAGGTAGAGACAGAAGCTCAAACGGAGCAATGCGGCTCACTTGCTGTTCTTCCATCAGTTCACTCCATACGGGTTATTTGACTCAAGTAGCTTACGGAACTCTTCTGAGAACGCTTCTTTTTCTTCTTCCGTGATTTTTTCTTCTTCTTCGAGTCGTGGAAGAGGTCTACCGTCCAGCGTTCTGTATTGCTCTTTTGTCATCTCAGGCATAGGGCCTTTCCTAAACCTCGACTCGAACGGGCGCGTAATAGTGAAGTCTTCCGGAGCGAGGACTCCAAGCTCGCGTTTAACCATCTGGTCTCTTACTTCCTTTGAGAGGCGCATACCGAAGTACGAGTAAGCCTTAGCTATTCGCCCGATGTCGTCTGATGTAAACACGTTGTCGTCGCGGAACGGGTTACTGATAGCAAACGGAAGCTCGCCCTCGGCCGTTATCTTGACCTGATACCCACGTCCAGCGACGTAATCCACTACAAGGTTGGCTGACTCAGCGCGTACAAGCTGAAGCTGTACATCGGTGTTCACTTCCGACAGCATCCCTGACAGCAAGCCGTTAATAAAATCTCCGTCTGCCGCGTCCACTCCGATAAACTGCTGGGTCTCTAGCACGGACGCAGCGTCCTGCCTGTTAAAAGCTGACCGTGGAATCCTCCGCCCGCCCATAGAAATCGTGTCTCTATCGAAAGCCTTGATGCCGTAAGTAAGGCATTCTTCAGCCGTCATGCTCGGCTCAATCAATTTCATCATCACGGCGCGGTCTTCAATGTCGTCGATATGGGCTTTCTGAGACTCGCTAAGCACCGATTCGCCGCCTACCGTAAGCCTCCTGAGATCTTGAGAGAACCCGGACAGGTCAGTGTCCCTTCCTCTGATTTGCAGAATCTTAGTCATTGCTTCCGCAGGCGTACTGTTGTTTTTAAGAAGCTCCGCGTAAACGTCCATAAGCTGTTCTTGCTTCCGGTCATCCGTCATTCGCCCCGGAAATCCTGCTTGTTCGAGTTGAGACCACGGCTCGTAGACTCTTTCGTGAAACCGCTCGGCCTGCTGAGCTACGAAATCCGGGTCTATAGCCTGACCAGCCCCAAGCGTGAAGTTAGAAAGAGCGTCGAAAGCTGTTGCAACCTCTCTCTTAAATTGCTCTGGAATCACTCCGACTTTCATCGCTGCAATAGCCACCGCATCACCGTGGCTTATATTCTCGTTTGCCGCAGCGTTCTGGTAAGCCAGCATCGTGATTTCGTTCTTTGCTGTGGCCGTGATCTCTTTCATGTCCATCTCAATCGTGAACGACTCGCCGTCTTCCCCGTTTACTTGATAGACAATTTTTTCAGAGTCGCTCTGTGCGATTTTTACGATTTCGCCTTCGTCGAATATGTTCTGAGCAGCGAACGCTTCATCAAATGCGCCCTTAATAACGCTTTCAATGTCTGACACGTCTCGCATATCAATTGCGCCAGAGTCAAATCGCTTCATAAGACGGCCTACAGCCATCTGAGATGCGCCGACCTGCCATCGACTTGCTGCTTGACGGTACGTACCTCCGCGCCTCCGCAGCCCGAGGTTTGCGTCAATCGTCTTTTGCGCCTTCAAAAGCTCTGATTTAGCGTAGTCGTTGAGCAGCGATGCCCGCGCATTCTTAGGCCCTGTTTCGACCAGCTTCAATGCTTCAACTGCAAACCCCGTATATGTAGGGTCGTTCTTTGCCAGATCAATGAGCGCGTCCACAGCCAGCTTATTCTTTGCTCCATACGTCAGGGGCCATTTGTCAGGTCCGTACGCAGTAGCGTCGTCGTCAATCGCTCCCGTAAGCTGGTTGACCAAATTCTGCATGGCAAATGAAGGGCCTTCAAGATTGTCCGCAACTTCCTGTGCGCGGGCCGCCGCAGAGTTCTTGACATATTCTTGGATGCTTGTCTTAAAGCCCAACGTCGCTTCTTCCAAAGCCTTCTCGCCCACGTACCGCTGCTGATTAACTTTGAACCGCTCTCGGTAGTTGTTCACGCCGTTGTTGAACGCTTTCATGGTCGCGTTCATGTCGCCGCCAGCGTTCGGCATTGACCTCATAAACGACGCGGATTCCGCAGAGAACCAGTTCAAAGCTCCTTCAGTATCCCCAAATGCGGAGTTAGTCATTCGCATCTCAGGGATGATCGAGTCCGTCTTAGTTTGGAACTCTCTTGCCAACGCTTCTCCGTACGCCCGAGATCGTCCCTTCAGAATGTGCGGATTCTCGCTTGGGTGAGCTTCTCCTGCTTCAACGAGCTTTGCCATGCTTTCGTTGTTCATGTTGAGCTGTTCTGCCAGCTCTTTGAACTTGTCGTATCCAGCCTGCTCCTGCTTTTCTTGGAACCGCTTGACGGAGAATCCGAGACCCATAAGCGATTCGCTTAGTCCACCAAAGGAAGACGACAGCTCGTCAGCAAGTTGGATCATCGGGTCGATTGGCTCAATAGTCTGCTCAGGTGCGCCTGCCGTTCCGTATTGAATCGTCGTGTCTACGGGGGTTGCCGTAACCTGCGGAGTAGGTGCCGATCTCTGTCTGTATTGGGACATCAGTTACCTCCTGCGGGAAGCTGCGCCGTATCCGTAGGAGTAGACAGGTCCATGTACGTTCCTGCCGCACTTGCCGCGACTGATCCGAGGCCGAAGACGAGAGACAGCGGGTTAGGTCCGGACGGAGCAGTACCAAGCGGAGCCATCGGGTCAGGGTATGACTGCTCAAGTGCGCTCTGTCCCTGAGCCACGATCCCTCGGACCTGCCTGTTTGCCTGTCGGATCTGCCCTTCGAGGTTTGACCACACGACTTGCTGAGTCTCTGCGCCCAACCTTTGAGCCTCGTTCTGCAAGGCCCTGACCGTGTTTCCTGACATTTCATCCCTCGCCACCGCAATCGTCGAAGACGCGCCTCTTGCGTACCTCGCAGACTTCTCTACTTCGACCATCGCCGCTTGCCTCATCTGGTTGACTCGCTCCATCATCGCGTTCGTCTTGTCAGTCGTAGATGCTTGGATGGACGCGGCCTGACGGAGGTAACGCTCGTTCCTCCAGTTCATCAGCCGGATCTTGTAGTCGTTGTCACGCTTTACTTGCGCGGCGGCTTGACCTGCGGCAGCCTGCTGCCCCATGAAGTTCATGCCAAGAGACCCCGCAGCGGATACTCCTCCGGCAATCGCAATCGTTGTGGGTTCACACATGGCTTCTCCTGTTTTTGTTGATCAAAGCGAACTCGTAAAACGGCATTCCCTCAGGGCCGAACGGGCGTTCTCTAATAAATGTAAATCCTAACCACTTCACAAACTTGACATGCAGCTCGTTCCGCACGTCCATCAAGTTGAACACCATGTCATACGGTGTCATGAGTCTGGGAAGGACAGACTTGCAGAGCCTTAAGAACGCGGTTGGGTGGCGTTCAATCTCTTCCGTACCTAAAAGCCAGATACTGCCGAAGTCTGGGATAAGCTCCACGGAAGAGATCCCAAACATCGCAATAGGAAGATCGTCCGCCGTCATCGTAAAACAGCTAGGCATACTTAGTTCCATCGCATTTGACAGGGCTAAGTACGGATCTACGGTTCCCGTGGCCTCTATCTCGGCAAGGTCCGCAGGCCGCATATCCGCCGCGATAATCTCTATATCAACGCCTTCTGCTGGTCTGATATCCAATGACATTAGAACCTCTGGGATGCACGGTTGGTGTAGTAAGACTCAAACTCGACTGACTGAATGTTACTAGGCAACGGTGTAGGGTTCAATATCTCGATCTTTACCGCGTCTGATTGAGCGAACACGGGGAACCTAAAGTCTCCAGTTTCCGCAGGTACGCTGCCAAGAAATGCCCCCGCGTTCAGGAACCGTCCAGAGAACGGGTACGTCGAAGTAGTCCCTTCATCGCCTCCGACAATAGGGGTCACTTGAACAGTGAACGACGCGGTCTCGTCAAACACGACAGTCATGTACCTGACTTGGTGCCTTCCTGAGACAATAGCCCTCGCTCCGCCCCCTGACGTGTCCTTAAGGATTGGCTTAGTCAGCTCACATCTCATCGTGTACGACTTACCGATGTAGTATATGTCCTCGCTGGCCGGTTTTTCGGAAATCGTTACAAATCCGGGGTCTAGAACAACGGGGGACTCAATTGTTGTAAGGACTTCGCCGTCCTGAGAAACAACAGTCATGACCTCTCCCGCTCCGATTGTGTACTTTGGGGTCCCAGTCCTGCCGTCGTCAGTCAGCTTTATGTCCCATCCCGCTCGCGACGTGTTGTACATGCCGTCTATCGCGGCTTCTATTTGCTCCGGAGTGCTGCCCAGAGTCCCTAGGTTTACCTTGACCCTACGGTCAAGAGCTGTGACGTACGTAACTCCGTCGTCTGTCAATCCGGTCTGGAGGTCCATACGCTCAATGAACGATTTGGCTCCTCTCTTCATGACGATGTACAGCGCGTTTTCAACAAAGTGAATGTCTACGACGGTGCAGTCGTCAAACGTGAACTTGCACCACGCTGACTGAGCGCGTCGATTGCCCGCGTTGAAGTACTTGTAGATGTAGATCGTGTTCGTAGTAGCTCCCGGTTTACGAGCAAGTACGGCCAGTATGTCCTCGTGGGTAGACACCGTCAGCTTCTTGACCTCGCCCTCAATGTACCGGGGGGCCTGAGAGGACGCTTCAACAGCATCAAACTGGATGTCATTCTCTCCGGTCTTGAAGAACTCTCTGATGCCGCTGAACGTCCCCCGGTTAAACGCGAAGAATAGCGAGCGTCCTGCGGGAACCGGGTTAACACCGACAGTCACGTCGTAGTTAGTGACTTGGTTAATGATCGCAGTACGGGGGCTCAGGCCGCCTTCGCCTCTGAGAGCAAACTGCGTCCGTTCAGAAAACAAGATCAGACGGTCACTAAAAGCCTGAGCCTCTTTAAGCTCGTTTACTTCAGAGCCGCCGACAGCCAAGTCAATCACCGCAGTGTCGAGAAGCTGGGCCACAGTAAGCCGGAAGAAGTTAAAGAACTGAGCCGCTTCACTAAGGATGACGTTCTCACCGCTGAGCAGAGCAAGCCTGTTTCTGAAAAACGCGATGTTGCTAATCTTCTTGCCCGAGAATGTCGGGAACGGGTTAGTAAGGTCGTCTCCGGATTCGCGGTCGGCAAACTTAAACGGACTGTAATCAGAGCCTAGAGCTGACGTGTAGCTGTTATCCGACTCACTTGTCCGTATATCCGGAGTAGTGCCGTCAGCCCTTTTTACGAGGAACGTGCCGTCTGCCTGCCTGATCAGAATATGAGGCATCGTGTTGTAGTTCCATCGGAACCTAAGGCCGGGTCCAACGGTCTCTATCCAGACACCCTTAGCAAAGTCTCCAGATCCGTTCGTCTCAAACTTCACGTAGTAGTCGTCAATATCATCATCTGGGTTACCAATCACTTTGATGATGAACCCGTTCTTGCAGACATCCGGCAGTTCACTGAACTGTTGAACGCTGTCTTTGATGACCCCTACACCGTTGCCGCCAAAAGAGTCTTCTGCTGTCAGCGTGAAGTCGATAGCCGAGCCGCCGGGAAACAGCGGTCCGCCCGTCTTGGCCTTAAGGAAGATAACACTGCCGGACACGCCTGCATCAACAATCGCAGCCTCGTTTCCGGACCCGTCAGTGTCCCCCAGCAAAGCGTTCAGTCCGCCGAACGTGTTACTACCAATAGCCACGGTTTCCGGAGACCCTCCGTTAGCCCCCTTCTTGACGTGAAGCGTCACTCCCAGCTCGTCTCGCAGCTTCTCCGTCGTACTGATGTCCATGTCAGGAATCACCGCATTCGTGCCGTTTACTAAGACGTTTGCGATCTGCTTGGTTGACGGAGGGGACACCTCGAAAGCGTATTGCGTGTCACTAGCACCCGTATCGGGATCGATATCCTTGACAACAGGCTTGTGACGCAGCTCTACGAAAGCGTCATGCTCTGCCCCGTCATGCCCCACGTACTTCAACGTAACTCTGTACGTCGCGCCTGCTCCGTTCTCTCGAATCCATACAAACCCTTCGTACTCTAGATCCGAGGTCGAACGAGAGTACGGAGTGTTCACCGTGAGGTCTTGCTGTACGACGATGTCCTTATTCAAGATGAACGTGACATCAGCAATCGTGACGGCTCTGAAGCTGTCCTGAGGAGTAGAAGACCTCAAGTATGCGTCAGGACCCAAGTCGTACTTAACGGTCTTAGCATCCCCCGTATTCAGGTCAGTCACGTGGATTCCCGCCGTAGCGGACGACCGATCCTTTTCGATAGAGACCATAAACTCTTCAGTGCTGTCCCTAGTCACGACGTGCGTAAACGCGGACGACACATTGACGGACGATCCCCCGTCGCTTTTGATCTCACCTACGTGGTTCGTAGGAGGACGTTTGACCAACCCCCCGACTAGATATGGCACTCCGTTGTCAATAGCCTCAAGCTGATTTGGAAGCCTTTGAGAGTCGGGCTGCTGAGATACGCCTCCAGAAAAGTTAGGTACTGACGTATTAACCAGCATTAAGTAGTCCTCGTACGGATTGCGTCAGGACGTGCGACGATCCTGTATATGTCGTAGTGGTCAAAGATGCTGTGGTCAGCCGTATCTGACTGAAACTCCTTGAGCAGGGCCAGAGCGCGATACTCGTCCTGTTGAGAGAACCCATGGTGAGCCGTGGACCCGACCATTCGGTCTTGAAAGATGCGGGCGGATCGTACAGTGACGTAGTTCTTGAACGGCTCTGGAAGATCGTCCCAGTCAAACAAGAAAGTCACAGTAGCTTTTACATCGCTCGTGAACTCGTACGTGTTGTCTGTGCGATTAAACAGCTTGTTACCTCGCTGAGTGATGTCTCTTTCGTCGTGGCTCGTTCCGACAGAAGTGATGTCAATGTCGATACGGACAACGTTGTCGCCTACAAGGATCTCCTTGGTAGTGGAGTCCGGGCTAAACGACACGTCTCTCTGAGTGTTGAAGTGCCAGCCGTGAGTCTGGATCTCTCGGTTTACTTCCTTAAGGATGTTACGAGCAATCGCCGCGTCCGCGTTCTTCTGGGCATCCAGAGAGTTGATGGGAGGCTCTCCGACAGCCGAGAGCATCGTGTTGACTGCTTCAAGTTCAGTGGCTCTGTTAAGTGCCATAGGTTCCTCCCAAAGTATGAAAAAGGGGCCGCCCCTGCAAAGCAAGGACGACCCCCGAATGGAGACTCATGTCTACCAGTGTAGCAGAAATGATCAGGCGGTGACGATCAGCTCAGCACACGCTTCGTTGCGAAGGACGCCGTGACCCATAGCGTACTTAGCCATGAGCAGCGTACCGAGTCGATCCATGTAGTACTCGGACTCCATGGACAGATCCATCAGCTTCACCGTACCGACCGCTTCGGTCTGGAAGATGATTCCCTTGGTCTCAGCGTAGCTGCTGGCTTCGTAGCCGACCCCAGAACCGCCATACACGTCATTGTTGATGGCTGCGTTCGAGTGAACGTTAGTGCCACCACCACCGCTGGTGGGAATATGGTTGGACTTGAGGATGCGGATGCCGTAAGCCGACACGACGACACCGGCAGCAATGGAACCATTACCTTCGCCGCCGTAGTCGCGGTTGAGCGCGTCGTTCTGCTCAGAGACCAGCTTGTAATACTCCTGTGGCGGCAGAATGCAGTAACGTCCTTCTGAAGGGACGCTCTTACGGTCAAACAGCTCTGCGGCCTTTGCCAGTCCAGAAAGAAGGGTGTCGCCAGTAGCAGCCTGACCGTCCGAGACCTTGGTGTCGGTGATAACTTCGTTACCTCCACCGTCAGTCGTACCCATGTTGATCACCGCGCCGCCGTAAGTACTGATGCCGTCCGCAGTCGTGGCTCCAAAACGATCAGTAGTAGCACGTGCGCCTGCGATGACCGTACGGATAAGGTTGCGGTCGGCAGTGTAAGCCAGTTGCCTGCCGATTTCGGTCGAATAAACAGACCGAACCTCATAGTGATTCTTTGCTTCATCGAGATCCGCAAGGAATGCCGAGGAAGTGAGAACACCATCGATCGCGATCGTGACTTCAGCGTGGTTGACCTGCGAGAGGTACTTGTTTGCGTTGGTCTGAGCAAGTGCTTCAGAACCCTGATTACCAGAGATCGTGTTGGTCACGTCCTGATGGAACAGCGACTCACCGGGAGTGTGGTAAGCGGCCGCTGCAACGCCCGTGGTCGGGAACTGCGCGGTCTTACCACTGGTGATAGTACGAACACGATGCAGGGGCATCATGATGTTATTTTCTTCAAATGTGGTGAGAACCTCCCCACTGAAGACCTTCAGGAACAAGGCATCAACGTCACCGGCTCCGGCCACCTGACCGAGACGTGACGGCTGAACGCCGAATTGAGATGAAGACATTTGTCTTTACTCCATAGTTAAAAGTTTTGATTAGAGACAACAACGTGATGGCTGTCTCGGTAACTAAGGAGTCTCAGTTATCCACCGCAGCAGGCCGGGAACCATCATTCCTCGACATGCCATCACCTACCAAGCACGGCACGACCAGTATCTAGCCGAAAACTTGTCCTTGGCAGTAGAGCATTTGTGACGCGCACGGAAAGACTTACGCCGCGCCGGGTTACTTTTCTTGATAGTCATGTTTGCATCGCCGAACCGGATGATCTTTTCTTTACCATCCTTGCAGGCTTTGACGACAGACTTCTTGCCGCCCTGCACAGACCTCCTAGGTTTGTTACAGGGCATGTTCTTTTTGCCGATGCGCCGCTTGGCCATTACTTACCCTTATTGATAAGCCCAAGGAACCAGTCCTTGAAACACATGCCAGCGACAAATCCGCCGACAGCAACGAGAGCCATGAACCATGCGGTGCCAAAGAAGCTGGATACGGTAGCGATAATCATTGTCTCTTCTCCAGAAGAATCTGTTTGACAGTCTTGTATGTCCAAGCTGCGCTGATCATCCCCGTAAACACGAGAGCGGGCGCAAACAGGTAGTGAGAATAGCGGCTTACTACGTAATTCAGGACCACGAGCAGCAGTCCGCCAATCACCGGATACCACCCCTTCTTTCCTGAGGTGACAACAAGCAGCACCATCCCGGCTATCAGACACAAGCCGCCGGTTACGGACAGTACCGTCAGTGGTTCCGACTCAGCGGACTCCTTCAACTCCCTAAGAGAACTCGAAGAGGACCCGATAGGCACAGTCGTCTGGCAGCCGACAAGGAACAGAACCAAGAGCATCGAGTACAGGTGGTTCATACGTCGCTCACATTTTTGCGGATGGTAAAGGCTTTGTTGAAGTGCGAATTAAGTTGACGCTGCGCGGACGTAATTCGCTGATCGTGCGCTTTGATGTCCCGTTCTAGTGTGGCAAGCCGTGTGTTGACTTTCCACAGGAACGCAAAAATACCGAGGATAGCCGGGCCAGCTATGCTCAGACCTACCGTGACAAAATGCTCTTCCATTGATCTCCCCCTAAACCAGCGTCAAGGAGAGTCCTGCACCTCACAGAATGTCCGAGTTAGCGAGCCTCGTTTCTACGTCTCTCCTGTACGCAACGTCGTCTCTGTAGCGCGGGTCTTTCATGGCCGCCGTAAGTTCAGCCAAAGACCTGTAGCCCGTATAGGACTGAGCCGCGCTTGTATCGCCTTGGATGATCTGGCCGCTACGGCCTCCTGATGCTTCCCAGCGAGCCTTCAGGCTGCGGACAGCAAACATCATCTGCTCCATGCTCCCTTGAGTCACGGCTTGATCGAACGCGTTTTGATCAGACTCATCGAGGTTTTGTCCCGCCCACTCAATCATCTGCGCGTACGCTTCGGGGCCGCCGACTTCGCTCTGAACGCTCTGGATCTCAAGCTGAAGAGTCGCTTTCTGACCTTCAACATGCGCCTCAACGATTTCCCGAGGAAGCCCCCAGTCAACCATCTGCTGCTTAGACTCTTCAGATACGTCACCAGTCATTTGAAGCTCTTGGCTGAACTGGGCAAAGTCATCCCTAGACAAAGGCTCAAGATCGCCTTCTTGACTCTCCTGAGGCTCCTGCTGAGACATCCGTCCTTCAAGCTCGACGTACGCCTTAGCCATGGCTTCTGGGCTGACAAACTTGTCAGGGAGCCACTCAGGCCGCTCCGGACCCTCCTCCATCATCGGTTCTTCTACGGGTTGAGCTTCTTGCTGCTGTTCAAGCTCAGCTTGAAGTCCCTGCTGCATCTCAGCCTCGCGTGCTGCGCCTTCAGGGTCGCCGTCTCGGACGATCTCGACTTTTTGGTAATCACCCATGCTGTCTACTCCTGATTTGCTGCACCGGCTATTGCAGGAGCTATCGATGCTGCCATCTGCTGCTCCTGTTGTTGCTGTGCCATTTGTTGCAGCTCTTCTTGACTACGTACAAGCCCGTCAGTGTCAATGCCCAGCGCAGACGCTCGACGAGCCATGTACTCACTGATGTTAATATACTGTCCCAACGCCTCCGGGCCAAGCATCTGAGCGATACCACTGAGATAGATATCGAGACGATTAAGGTCGTTGCCTCGTCCCAGAGCTTCAATCCCTGTGACAATTGCGGGCGTTACCTTATCCTTCGGGAGTTTCGGCAGTTTCTTCTGCTTCTGCATCCTGTCCATTATGCGATTAACGAGGGGGAGCTGGAACTCCATGCTCAGGACGCTGTAGATGCCGCCTAGCTGCCTTTCAATTGACTGAGTGACTAGTCGGACTTCCTCGGCAGTGACACGATCCGCATTACGTATCGTTGATTCAGTAAGGAGGAAGGCATACGAGAGACGGTCATTAATCTGCTGAGTTGCGCTGAGTGCAACACTGAAATCGTTTGCTTTCTGCGTCTGGAGTACCGATACATCTGCTGCCGTTCCCTCGCGTATTGCGCCGTTCGGGCTTTCGCTAAGCGTACGCGCTCGCGTAGTCCCGTTGGGGTTTACCAAGAACAGGACCTTTGCCGAAGCGGCAGCCCCCTCCACGATGGCTTTGGTCAATCCTTCAAGACTCTGGAGATCTCCAAAGTACTGCTCGACGTAACCTCTACCGTAACTCTCTCCGTCTACCCGCATCATCCGAAGAGCGATGAACGGGGACTTGTCCTTGGGGTACTGCTTGTACGTGCTTTCAATGATCTTGCCCTTGACCTCTTGGACGACTTCAATCTTCCCGTTATCCAGCGTTTTCTGCATGGTGTACAGGTCGCACGTTTCTTCCGACGCACCTTTTTCAGCGTATACAACTTCTCGGATATCCGCAGGAAGCACCACCGGATCCACGGTCTCTTTCAGGATGATCATGCGAGCGTTGCCTGAAGGATCCCGCTTGACGACGTAACGATCCAAGTGAATCACCCGCATGGGACCTTCGTCGGGCAGGTACAACAGAGCGTTGCCTGTGACGACCAAGTGTCTCAGGGCCTCGAAGGTTCCCACACGGATGTTATTCACTTCAATCTCTTTGGCGACAGCTCGTTCAATGTCGGCTAGAGACTTCTCTACTTCGTTCTTGATCGTAGGGTCAACAGCGTTCATCTTCGCCTTTTCTTCCGCGTCAATTACGAGCCGGAAGAACGGAGCGTTAGGCGGCAGAAGCGACATCAGCAAAGCAGAGCTTAGATTGGAAACTCCCCGTGCGCCCGTGGACTGATACGGGGTAGGGAACTTCCGGCTCTTCGTAGAGCCTGAGTCGGGCATGATGGTCGGGATGGTCAGCCTAGAAGAGTCTCGCGCTCTCTCCAGATAGGAGTAGCGGTCTGACTCGCACTTGGCGTACTGGCCCGCAATCGTGTCCGAGCTGTACATCATCCGTAGTTAATCCCCGTCATAGGGGCTGCCGAGGGACCAGCAGCCATGCTGACACCCCCAATGAAGGGCTGAGATCCGAACCCTTTGGCGCGTCCAATAGCAAGCATGGACTTACCCGCCGACTTGTCTCCGCGCTTCTTCCGATCTTCCAGAGCCTTGATCATGACCTTGCGCTGAGCCGACTTAGCGTTACCGCCTGTGAGCGTCTGCGCTCGCATGATCTGACGAGGAGCGACAGGGGCCGGACCAGACGGAGCGGGCCTCTGTGGGTTCATCCCAAAAAAGTCATCCAGAATGGTGTTCCCGCTGCTGCTAAAAGGATTGTCGCACATGTTCGCTCCCTACAAGACTGTCTGTTGCTGCTCTTCATATACAGCGTTAAGAAATCTGACCACAGACCGTTGACCAGCGGAAATCCAGATCTCTCTATCAGTCCATTGAGGATCGGCGCACTGCTCAGGCCATCGTTTGTTCAGCTCTACGATAAGAGCTTCCGGAATCGTCGGAAAATTACGTTCGTCACTCATTCCTTATAGTCATCCTTTTCGGTCTGTGAGTAAGCGTAAAGCAATACGCTGTAGTTAATTAGGTCCAAAATCGTGTCTTTCAGGGCCTCATCCTTGGTTTTGAACGTGCCGTTGCGGCAGAACGTGATCAGCCGAGAGATCTTGTCCGTCATCCTGACCAAAAACCCCGTCTTCGTGTCCGTTATCCCTAGCTTTTCGACCCTTGTAAAGTTCAAGAACGGGTCACTCGCGTCCTTGCCCCCGCTGTAGTCGTGGTTTTTAGCCTCCATGAGGCTGCGAGCTTCCTTAGTCATCTCTGTGTGGAGACGTAGGAGGCGGTCTCGGTCTATGGATTCCATAGTTTTACCTTGCCTTTCTTGCGGTCGTATTCGCCCCACCTCAGGATGCGAGCTACGCGAGCCTGAACCAGAGCCTCGGTTTCGGACAGGCCCGCATTCGCGTACGCCGCGACGACCTGCTCCCAGTCACATGATTCATCCAGCATTCGAGCTGCCCGCTTTGGGCCTATCCCCGGACACCCGCTGTAGCCGTCAACAGCGTCTCCGGTCAGCGTCTGAGTCAGGTGCATACGGTCAGCTTCTTCCTTGCCGACTTCCACTACGCCTTCCTCAGGCTTCTGCGGGTTGTAGTGCAGTCCGGGTATCGTCCGCAAGTCTTTGTCGATCGTGACGATGATCCGGTCTCCGGTCATCCGACGGCAGCCCAGCCAACTTGCTGACTTAGGAAGACCCGCGAGGAGGCCGAGGATGTCGTCACCCTCCAGACTAGGCTCCTCGCATACGGTATAAACAGACCTCGTGTACTCTTTGAGGGCCGGAAATCCGAGGGGTTTACGCTTCTTCTTCCTGTTGCTTTTGTATGTGGGAAGGACATCCTTGCGCCAGTTAACCTTGTCGGTGTAGGCGATGTACACCCTATCCGCCTCTAGCTTCTCTTGGATGTCAGCTATCCAGCAGTCAAACCTCTGTGACGCTTCCCGCATGTCGCAGTGAAGAGTCCAGATGTCATTGCCCCAGTCCCACGCTGTCTCGCAGGCAAGTAAAACTTCGTATATGACGATGTCGCCATCAAGAAGTATATTCCTCGTCATCAGATGAGCCTCCGGCCTGTATCGCAATCCGCCCCAGCTCAATCAAGCCGACGCAACTGTGATAAGAACCGCTGAAGGCTACCGTAAGATCTTCGGTTTGTCTAGTTCGCTGAGCGGAGCCGAGGACGACAAGCTCGTCAAACCGTTTTTGCAGTTCTTTGATCATTTCGTCGCTGGGTACGAATTGTAAGTCAGTCACGATGCGGCCCTTTTGGTTGATATTAGCCGAGACTTAAGCGACTCACGCATAGCCGACCTCGGGGGGTACTTGTGAATACGTGAAAGAATTATAGCTTGAACCCGCTTATCAATCAAAAACTCAGCAAGCTCTTCGGATATCAAAGCAGCCTGATATCCGTAAGCATTCCAAAGAAAAACGACCCTATTCAAGGCCGTTCTTCTGTTAGCGACAGAGCATTTGCCGCCGAACACTTCATACATTTTCTCAATGACGCATCGACTGGTTGACTCCACCCTAAGGTGAGGCCCTTTCTTGTACATGAAGCATCCTTCGCCGTCCACGAGTCCGGCTAAGTACGCGACATCAATGCGTCTCTGCCCAGTTGCTTCCAATGTTGTACTCCCCGGTCAGCGGGCACCTGAACCCTAGTTCCTCACCAGCCTGCTCCATTGCCCGGACAGCGGCTCTACCCGCAGCCTGAGCGCAGTCGTACCTAGCTTCTAGCTGGATCTCATCATGAATATGCGCGACCTGCTTGACCTTGTCAAGGTCCCCCATGTTCTCTGTCCTCAATATAGAGTGCAGTAAGCACGTTGCTTTCTTCATCGCAATAGACCCGGCTGACTGAAGAAGTAGGTTCAACGCGCTGTGCTTCGACCTGACCCTGAGGGTACGACCATCGATAGCTTTCAGTACGCCCAGCTTGTCGGCTCTAAACTCGACAGCGTCCTTCAGCTTCTTAAGTGCGGGCATACGGTTCAAGAAGACGGTCTTCAGGTGGCTCCCATCACGGGCCGTTCCGCCCACGATCTTCCCAATGCGGGCCGCCCCTGCGCCATACAAAAGGGCGTACACGAAGACTTTCGCTTGGTCTCTGTTGTCCAGACCTGCCGCCTCCTTGTTGATCTCATGGATGTCACCCTCAAGGATCGCGTCACGATACAGGCCGTCGTCATAGCGGAACGTGTAGTGAGCGAGACACCGAAGCTCTAGTCCACTCATATCTGCGCCGACCAACCTGTATCCTTCAGGAGCGCAGAACAGGCTGCGACACTCAAGGCCCCAAGGAGCTGACACCCTAGGCACCTGCGCCACGTTCGGCTTGCTGTGCGTACACCTAGTGGACACGGCACCACACGGATTGACGCGGCCATAGATTCGACCGTCCTGCTCTAGCTTGATCCACGCCTCTCGGCCCTCAGCTACTTGGCCCAGTCGCTTGCCCAGAAGCAAGTACCGGATCAGCGGCTTGCACTCAGGATATTCAAGACCTTTAAGAACCGTCTCATCGATCTTCGGGCGGCCTTCTGGAGTGAAGTCCTCAGGCTCCCACCCGTGCTTCTCGATGAGACCTTTGGCGATCTGGTCCCGTGAACCGGGGTTAAACGGTATGGTCTTGACGCGCCTTTCCCCGGCCAATAAACGAGACCGGATCTTCGCGGGGCAATCCTTCTTCTTGTCATATTTCTCATCAGTCTCCGGATCGTAGTAGTACAGGGGGGTCTTCATCGGGATGGTCTGCGGAGGGAACGCCGTCTTCAGTTCCTTCTGGACCTCGTCCTTGGCGGCCAGCAAAGATCCGTGGAGATCTCTAGCCGCGTCTACGTTGAAACCGATTCCGTTTCTCTCTTGTTGAGAGATGATGCCCGCGAACTCGTGTTCCAACACAGTAGGGTTTTCAGGCACGTCCTCCGCCTGAATCTTGTTCCATAAGGCGAGCGTAACCCGAACATCTTGGACACAGTACTCGCCCATCTCATCGGTGTACTCGTCCCAACAGTTCTCCTGCTCGCCATAGTCACCCTTGTGCATGCCAAGTCGGTAGCCCCACGCCTTCAAAGAGTGGCGGCCAGCGAACTTCTTCGGGAAGTCAGGGTTCTGCCAGTCCGTGTTCGCGATGTCCGGCCACACCATGCGAGACATGACGAGCGTGTCTCTAACGCAGCCCTCTGGCTCCCACTCAGGGTAGAGCCGCTGAATTGCCCGTACGTCGAACTCCTGTATGTTGTGACCAATAATGACATCAGCAAGCCGCAGCTCCTCAAGCCCTTCTTCGATCGTGACTAGACGTGGTTCGTCTCCGTTAGTCGAGAGCGCAACGCAGTGAATCTTCTTGAGACCCAGTAAGGTCCGGAAGCACTTGATGGCGTTCGTCTCGATATCAAACACTACAGTGTGCATGATGTCTTCTTTCTGTTGGGATTCCCAACACTAGGTGGCGGGCACTTCGACGACTTCAGGGGCGATCCACTCACTGAGGCGGCCAGTGTCTCCACTGTACTCAAGGACGGTCGCCATGCCCGTGTCACCAGCATACCGATTCTTCAGGACTCTGAGAGCCATCATCCGTGACGTGCTTTCGTCCTGCTGGTCACGCTCACATCCGATCACTGCATCACTGAGCTGAGCAATCGCATGAGACCCACGAAGCTGGCTGAGGCTCGTCGATCCGCCTTCCTCATGAGACCTACCGTCTGGCCTGCGGAGATGGGACACGAGGACGAGATGGATGTTGGTCTCCTCCACGAGCGATCTCAGTTTCGTCATCGTGTTATCGATGGTTCGCCGCTCGTCTCCTGACTCCAGCGCACTGACGACGATGCTCAGGTGATCAAGGAACACGTACTTGCACTGCATGGCGCGGGCCATGTATCTCACACGTGTCAGCAGGTTAGCTGGATCGATAGAACCCCAGTGGTCGTACAGCACCATGTTGCCCGAGCCGACCGTAGCGTCGAACGCCTCCTTCTTCTGCTCCATCGTGACACCCTGCTGAGTCCAGAGATGTGGCGGGACGTTCATGCGGAGTCCCATGATGAACTCGCTCGTCTTCTTGACTGACTCTTCCAGTGCGATGTAGCCCACCTTCTGGTTCATGTCCATCAAGTAGTACGCAAGCTCACGAGCAACGCTTGACTTCCCGATGCCTGTGCCAGCCGTCAGCGTCACCAGCTCGCCTCCTCGCATACCGAACAGCTTATCATTCAGCGAGGGCCATGGGTACGGGATCGACGGGACCTGAGTGTCGTCAGTGATTACGTCCCAAAGCTCCTCGCCCGGTACGACACCGTCAGGTCTGAAAGACTTCGCACTGTATACGGCATCGATAAGCTCCTTGACCTTGCCGTCTACGACGCAATCGTTAGCGTCCTTCAATGGCATCCCTGTAACGATCTTGGCCTTGCCGGGGCTGAGCTGCTGAGCAGCCTCAAGAGCGGCAGCCCTACCCTGCGTGTCCTGATCAAAGCACAGGACGACACTGTCGAACGACTCAAGCCAGTCAATGTTCTGGGCGATGACCCGAGCAGCCGACTTAGCTCCGTTCGGTATGGAGACGACAGGCCACGTCAGGTTAAAGACCTGAGATACGGAGAGCGCATCAAGCTCACCTTCAGTGATGGTCACCATCTTGCCTGACTCTCGCCAGAGATGTGAGCCGAACAGGGACGCTTTCTTGGGGTCACCCAGCCACTTGAACGTCTTGTCAACGAACCTCAGCTTCTGGGCAACAAGGTTGCCTGACCCGTCCCTGTAGTTCGCTATCTGAACCGGGCGGCCTTCGTAGGTCCCGATGCCGTAGTCGAACTTCTTGCACGTGTCCTCGGATATGCCCCGCTTATGCAACGGAGCCACTTCGTAGTCAATTAAACCAGTCACTTTATGAGTCTCTTTCTTTTCTACCGGGGTTCCATCCCCGTGTTCGTAGTAGTCACAACCAAAGCAATACGCATGATTGTCCGTGTATCTGGCAAGATTATCTTTCGAGCCACATCTTGGACAAGGCTCGTGTCTTAGGAACTCGCTCAACTCTAGCCACCTCCAATGTGATACCTGCCTCCTCTGAAAACTCCTTCGCCATTGAGGCCCAGACCAACTGGTCGTCGTCCTCCCATACGACTCCATTCAGAACGTCGAGAGTCTTGAAGTAGTTGTCAACGTCCCCGATGGGGGTAGCTCGCTTTGACGTGCGGGGTTTCACAACGTGAAACACTGCTGATACTGCGAGACTACCCTCCAACGGGAACGATCGAGGTAGCTTTGCATCCGCAAACAGATCCGCAGCGGTCTTGATGAATGCCGTATATCGCTTTCCGTAGTAACACCGGCCCGTCCTAGTAAACCTAGGTCTGGACGCAGGGACGGGGTCAATAGGGATGAATACGGACCATCTGTGAGAGCCTCGAAAGGCTTTCACTTTGACCTCAGAAGTCGAAGTCCTCTTCGACGCTGGTGCTGCTGCTCGTCTGCTCATTAGCTACAAAGCCCTCGACGACATCGAAGCCCCAGTCATCGCCCACTGACGACCCGGACTCACGAAGTTCGACTACTTGGACAACCTTCAGGCGCAAGGAGATCCCTGCACCAACCATCGGACTGACGTACGGAACGACTTCACACCCGACAGAGATACGACTGCCCTGCCCGATCTCGACTGACGTTGTATCGATCGGAGCCTTCTTGCTGTCCATGATGATCGGACGCTGCTCCCACCTGTCGTCACCGTTGACACCGATGGCCTTCAGCTTGAACTTGAAGACCCAGTTGCCGGTCTCGTTGCCGCCGTCATCGACCTCTTCGACGAACGGAAGATCAGCCCGCTTCTTGAGGTTCGGCTTGGTCCGCTTCACGTTATCGATGTGATCTTTCATCACGTCTTCGATCTTCTTCTTGACAGGCTCGGCATCCGCAGCCGACAGGATCAGGTCAACCTTGTACACGCCGTCCTTGTCGAACTTAGTGTCAGGCTTTGAGAGGCGCGGCCAGCGTGCCGTACCAATCGGGGTGGTCAGTCTCGTGTGCTTACTAGGCATGAGATCTCCTAACTGAAGTAGTACTTCGATTCTAGAACCTTGGAAACATCGAGTGTACCGACCTCCGGAGTCTCTGGCAAGACGACTCCAGAAGGCAGTAGAGCGGAGAACTGGTTCGTTAAGTCCTCCATTACGTTCTCTCCGAATATGTCAACAGTAGCCTCGCGCACGCACTCGTTGATGGTGTCGAGGTCACATGCGGTCGTGCTGATATTGTCATGGACAGTCATGAAAGACTTGACATCCCTGTCCAACGCTTTGTTCACAGTAAGGCCAAGTATGCCGCCAAGGCCATCCAAGGAATGGACGAGGTTCGCACAGATTCCGTTGATCGTCTTGCGCCTTGACTGCTTGCCGTTAGGTATCCGGAGCCGGTGCTGTCGCATCGTGCCTCCGACCATCGTCTTGATGCTGTGCTTGCCCATGTTCTCGTAATGCATCTTGACAGGGAAGCCCAACGGAGTGACCCAGCGAGGCGTGATGCCGTTGTCAACGAACACCGCAGCACAAGCACGGAGCCAGTCCATGACGATTCTTGCGGACGCAACGACTTCACCAATCGATTCCCATATAAGCTCAGCAAGATAGTTGCAGGGCGCATAAGTCTCCTCTCCAAACGGGTTCGTCTTCTTCGGGTCCTTCAGTTGCTCGTAGAACCACTCAGCAGTGTACGTCCGACAACTGTAGAACACGGAGCCGTACACGAGAGTCATCGTCTGACGCTTCGTCGTCTTGCGGTTGATACCGAAAGCTAGCCACTTCGACGCATAAGGACTGGCGTTGTCTCCCTCAAGTTTCTCGATGACAAGATCCGCAACGACTTCGTACGGGTCTTGGGGTGCGTCCCCCGGCAGCACGTTCGTTGCTCTCGCGCCCACCGTATCTCGAAGCATCAACGTCAGAATCTGTAGTCCTTGAGTCGTCGCATCAACGCCGCACGGAAGCGTAGTGGCAAAGCTAGAGCCGTGCTGGTGGACACGATGAATCTCAATACACGCACTCAGGAACTCCCAAGGATCGTCAGCATCTGCCCATGACATCTCCCTGTTGTTGGGATTCCCAACAGCCTTGATCATGTTCAGGTTCGATTCAGCCCAAGTAATCCGACTTTCGTACGGGTCCTTGTCGAGACCCCACGATGAAGCGGCTTTGATGTACAGCCATTTGAGACCATTGTCGTCAATCTTCTTGCCGTCCTTGAATCTCAGAAGACTCTTGACGTAGCTCGGCCCTTGGGGCTGCAAGAAGTAAGGCACCGGATATCCGCGACCTCTGAAGTCTAGAGAGTGCGGGTAGTACAGGTCACTGCTGTCAAACTTGTTGGACAGGTTTAGAACCTTCATCACTTGCAGACGCTTGGACTTCTTACGTTCATTCTCGAAGTGCTGGCGAGCCGCCGCCTTCCTCCACGCACGTCTCGCTTCCTCGTTCGTCGCAATATCGGTCGGCTTGTTCGGGATCGGGTCGTCTTCCATGGACGGCACACCGCCTACGGGAAGATCTTTCTCCCAACAGAACTTGACCCAGTCATATACCTCGTGGTTGATCCGGTACCCCGTCCTTTGCAGGCCGTTGACGGCACGGTACACGTGTGTCATGTCGCAGCTACCAATGTCTTCGAGGTACGCCTTGTCTCTCGTCTTGACCAGCGCACGGCGACCGAAGCACGTGGCTTGATAGCCGCCGAGATACGGGTTGTTCCAATCGACGGGCCGTTCCACCATAGGAAGCCAGACCGGGGCGAGGGAATCCCTGTATTCATGAGAGTCCTTCATCCACTTCAGCAAGTCCTCTGTCGGGCGGATCATCGTGTACGACTTACCTTTGGGGTCCGCTTTCGTGACGATGTCGATGATGCCCGTGGCCTGTCTCATAAGCTCGATGCAGGTCAGCCCCACGGACGCAGCGTCCTTCCGATTCCACTGGGGCAGGACAAGCTCATGGTATTTGGCCGTGTTATTAATGAACTTGGACTTTGTCTTGTCGCTTTTATACTTGTCAAGGACACGGTTGATCTGCTGCCACAGGGCAGGGTTGTCTTCCTTGATCGTCCGGAACTTAAGCTCGTCTTCAAGAGTCCGGGCCAGCGTCAACGCCGTACTCGTGATCTTGCGGTCCACAGATACGCAATCAAGTACGCACTTCGAGGTCAGCGCGGCAACGACGGGGGCAGGTAGCTGTTCAATGTACTGTAATGCGCGATGTCTACGGCCCGGAGCCTGAGCAGCCTTAGCCTTCCAACTGTTGATCTCAGATGTCAGCTTCTCAATTGACTCCGCGAGTAGGTACTGGCCCACCGCAGTCGTAGATTCCAGCTTTGTTTCCTTGGCTCTCTTGATCTTGTGGTAATACCGCTGACGACCCATTTCGATCATCTCTTCTTCAAGCCTGCCTTGGCTTAGTTTTTTACTCACGGTGTTACCCTCCAGACAACAAAGACATTAAGAATCGATAGGTTCGGCTGGCTCCAGCTTAGCGATCGCAGATGTCAGGCTTGCAGGAGTCAGGTGGCTATACCTGAGAGTCGTCTTCAGGCTGTTATGGCCCGCAAGCTCTTTGACAGCGGCGAGAGGTACTCCACGTTGGACGAGGCGAGAACAGAACGTATGACGGCACGTATGGAGAAGCGCACCCTCAAACGGGTGGACTACCCTGAACGCTTTGATCTTATCATCGATCTGCTGATTAGTGAAGTCGAACGGCGGCTCACCTGTGCGGCACCATGACCTCCGAAGCCTCAGGATCTCAGCAGCACGGGCCGTCAACGGAATCGTACGAGGACGCTCCGTCTTCAGTTTTTGCGGGTCGGAAAGCGTGAC
>CESX01007566.1_pt1 | contig 36184 bp, 42 predicted proteins | sample 326941 | NCBI WGS metagenome assembly CESX01 (sample SAMEA2622357, study PRJEB7988) | marine metagenome | isolation source: saline water (ENVO:00002010), including
TAGTACAGTGTCGTACTCGTAGATCTCGTGAATATCCATACTGCGACAACAGTAGTCGGCTATTTCTGACTCATCGAATGCATCATCTACGTCTAGTGTAGACTCTTGGACCAGCCCGATTAGTTCGTCATTGTCTATGTCAATCTCAACGTCTTTATAAATAGTAACCATCTTTCATTCCTTGTTCGTGTCGTTGTTGTCATGTCCTGTCGGACGTCCCGTCTTATCTGGCTCATCATTCGTTGTCAAGTGTCGGCGTTGAACCTCGTTTCTCGGCAGCAGACACCAAGCTCCACTTCCGTTTCTTAGGTGGGTAGTACATCGTAGGTATCTCTAGAGTTCTATACCTAGACCCACAGTTAGTACACTCAAGTGCTCTTACTGTGTACGGCAAACCGGGCTTGACACCTAGTAGACTAAGCTGTTCTTTACCCCAACTGTCTAAGTATTCTTTGCCTTTACCCTTCACCAAGTAAGTATGACTCTGGCATGTGTCCTTCACCTTAGTCGAATGTGTCTTACAGTTACGGCAGTACATCACTCCTCCCCAAAGTCGAGTGTGAGATTAGACGGGAACACAATAGTCTCACTGTCGTCTAGGGTGAACCTGTACTCTACGACATACTCCGAAGGTTGTCTGTTAGCTTTGGCATCGTCTAAACTAGAGAACATCTGACGTGGCTGTCCGTTCTTATCTTCTACTGAATACATATACATCATCATTCTTCACCTTCCTTTAGAGCCTCGTAGTCCTTCTCCAACATTGTTCCAACCAAACTGGGTGTGTGTATCTAAACATATGACATAGGTGTGTTCGTTATCCTCGGTATCGTATACATGAAACTTACCATCCAACTCTTTACGAATGATCAAATCCCTTGTCGGATTCCAAGAACAAAACTGGTCCGCCAACTCTTTGTATAAGTACTTTACAACTGTCTTCATCCCTCACCTCCATCATTCCTATTGGAAGAGTATATCAGCAGGTATTTGTCGCAGTCTTCAACGTACCTCCAACCCGATCGCGCTCCTTTCCGCCTACAGTACCGACGCAACGAAGCATCAGTCTTAAAGTCCATTTCCTCTGCTTTCCTATCGGTGTACAGAACCCAGTTGTTTGGTTTACTCATCGTCTCCTCCTCGGTATTTATCAAGTCTTGCATCTACTCTCTTCTTAGCTACGCCATGAGCATAGAAGCCCACAGCAAAGTCACGGTCAATCCTAGCACATAGTGGACCCTTACTACCTCCACAGTTAGAGCATGTAATGTCGTCACTCAACTGGGCCGGACACCCAACTACCTTACGACCTTTAGGTGTAGTCTGGTTACGTCCCTTGAAGTCTGACTTCCATACCATCGTAGCAGGGATACCAGCATCCATAGCGTAGTCTACAACGTCTAGGCTGTAGCATGATGAGTTCATGACAAAGCCCTTGGACAACACTGCATGCCATGTCTCTAGGTTCTTACTAAGTAAGTAAGCACAATAGGTCCACGCCGTCTTGCGCTTAGTAGTCATAGCCTCAGCAATAGCTACGCACTTATCGTGGTCTAGCTTGGATACACCGTCACCGGGCATATCCCCTGCTTGTTGACCTCGTACCATAGTGCCGTAAGGTAGAGCCTTCAATGCTTTCAGAAACCATTGAAGATTACCTCCACGCTCTTTACGGTCTACACGATTCCAGTGTGTGTTTAGTGGGTAGCCTTCGGCGTAACACTCTCGTCCTTTACCTCTGAAGATACAGGACGAGGGGCAGGTACTCCTACTGGTCGTCGTCGTAGCAATAGGGCCTGTTTTCTTATTGCCGCTGATTTTAGTAATGTGGTACTGATGCTCCATTTCTCCCTCCAATATTCATCGTCAAATACTTTGTTGTCTAGTTCCATATCTGCATACGGCATGTTGTCTCCTGTCGTGTGCTCCGGCCAAGTAACCCAACCGGTCGGGGTACGTCAAGCAACGAACCGCACAATGGCTCAACCATGCGGATCGACAGCCGATTTGTTGACAGCGAAATCGTGGCCCGATAAGTGGCGGCACCGGACAACGGCAGACAACGAACAACAACAACGACAGGAGGATAGATGTTTACTTACGATGAATATCTAGAGATGACCTGCCCGGAACATCCCTTAGACCAGATGGACCTAAAGGATATTGCGGCGCATTTACATGCTTGTTCCTTAGAAGATTTCTTCAAGTGCAAGTATGAGTTTCAGTCCTTGGGGGTTGCGGTAGATGAGATCTTACGAGATCTATACCAAGGCTTCGCAGGACTAGACATTCTTAGGCTACTCATTGAGAGAGCTATGGAGATTGACCCTGAAGATGCAAGAAGAGAAGTAGAGGAAGCAATGGCTAAGTTTAACAACAGAGGAGTAGAGGTATGACACCACGACAAGAGTTTGAGCAGGCATACGGTAAAGTATGGGACACTGCTGAGTTGACGGAAGAGTTTAGTGTAGAGAGCTTCATGGCTCCTTACGTCTTTGTAAAGCGTAAGAAAGACAGCACTAGGGGCTCGCTTAAGTTCAACCACCGACCGCGTTTTTACTACAGTTTTTCGGAGATCACATGACAGAGAAAGAGAAGCAAGCCTTGATGGCTCGATCACTAAAGTTAGCTATGGATCAACTCAAGACAATGCAAGCAGCAGACGATTACATCCGTAAGAGTGTAGAGAAGAATACACAACCCAAGAAAGAGGAGAAGTAAAATGGCCCACGAACTAGATATGAGTAATGGTAGAGCAAACATGATGTATGCTGGTAGGCCCGGTTGGCATGGTCTAGGTGAGTATGTAGGTGAGGACGCAGTAACAGCAGAGGAAGCTATTGTAGCAGCGGGACTAGACTTTGAGGTTAAGCTGTTACCTACTTACGCAGCAGTACATGGTCATAATGAGGAGACAGGTAAAGTCGACGGGCTTATCCCTGTGCCTGATAACTTTGCGGTTACTAGGATGGATACCCATACGCCTTTGAGTATTGTGGGTAGTAAGTACACTCCCATTCAGAACAAGGAGTGCTTCTCCTTTATGGATGCTATCGCAGGTCCAGAGCGTTTGGTGCGGTACAATACTGCGGGTTCACTCCATGGTGGTAAGAAGATCTGGCTCCTAGCTGAACTGACTAACCTTACTATTGAACCTGTACCGGGCGATACTGTAGTACCATACTTGGCTTTGATCAAAGGACACGACGGTATCACGCCACTCAGAGCGTTCTTTACATCAACCCGTATCGTATGTCAGAACACAGCGAACCTAGCATTAGACCAAGCAAACAAGAAGGGTGACGCTATGGTCAACATCCGACACACTAGTTCTGCTATGGGTAGGGTAGACGAGGCACAGCGCATCCTCGGCCTAGCAGTAGAGAAGGCAGAGAAGTACGGTGAGTTCATGCAGCACCTAGCAGGTAAGCAAGTCAATGGCTTCGACTGGGCCGTACTCCTTAACGAGTTGTTCCCCATCCCTGAACTAGAAGAGGGTAAGACTACTAGCCGTGCCGTGACTATTGCTACGAAGAAGCACGACCTACTGACTGAACTCTTTGAGTCGGGTCTAGGTACAGACATTCCCGGTGTACGAGGTACAGCATGGGGTGCTTACAACGCCATCACCGAGTACACTACACACCACGCCAAGACTCGTACTGGTGTAGACAAGGCTGACCCTAACTACGATCGAGCTAGGAACGAGAACCTGTTGGCCTCGTCTTGGTTTGGTAGCAGTGCTAAGATTAATCGTAAAGCCCTTGAGCTACTGGGAGCTTAGGGGTTAGGAAGTGTCCACAGTTTTTTGGGTTCCTCACCCCTGTTGTTGGCTGTGGGCACTTCCTTTTACTTCTGGAGTTAGCTTCTTAGATTCGGGTTAGACTTTAGGTATGTGGAAGACAGTCAACCTAGAGTTAGAAGAGGCTCCCGACTACGAAGATAGACTCGTATATCAGATGCTCTCTGATATGTTTGACGTAGACATAGAGTTCATCGGTTCCGATATAGAAGTAATGGGATTAGAAAGTAACGTGATCGCATGGATAGCGTTTCACATTCTACCTATGGAGGTAGGGGAGGCATAGGATGAAACCTTGGGAGACGGCTGTAGTAAAGCAGAGGGTGAAGGATTGGGTGTTAGACGATTACCTAACAGCGTACCAAGTCGAGGCTTGGGAGTGGAGTGTACAGAGAGACGCCGCTTTACTCTGGTGGGCTTGTGGTGCCGGTAAAACTCTAGCCGCATTGTTGTGGCTAGTAAGTGGGCCTACGTCAGAGCGGAAGCTGATTGTAACTAGAGCACCAGCTAAACAGCAGTGGAAGTTTCAGGCGGCACAGTACACTGACTTAGAACTAAAAGTATTGTCGGGCTTCTCTTCGAGTAAACTTACGGGAGATACGGAGTGTGTGGTCCTGTCATGGGAGTTGCTACCTCATTGGTGGGAAGCAATCAAAGACTGGGTTGGCGAAGGTCAACTAGCTATAGTCTGGGACGAGCTACACAAGGGGAAGGCTTGGAAGCGTAAAGAGAAGTACGTCACACCGAATGGTCGAGTAGGCTATCGGTGGATGGACAACCGAGCAGCGGCATCAGCTAGACTGTCTAGACTATCTACCCGACGTCTCGGGCTTACTGCTACGCCAGTAAGGGACAGACGTTCAGACCTATGGGCACAACTAGACTTGATCGATCCGGGACAATGGGGAACTAACTGGGACTTCATACACAGGTACTGTGATGCTAAACGTGGCGAGTACGGAGGTATGGACACGTCAGGTACGAGCAACTGTGAGGAGCTACGGGAGAAGTTAGCTACTGTAACTCACGCTGTGAAGTACGCAGAGATGGCTAAGTCTCTACCACCAAAGCGCAGACAGCAAGTGTACTTACCTGTAAGTGACCAGAGTAAGCCCGTTGGGTTTGCCGCTGAATACAAACGTATGGCGAAGAAAGGCAAGCAAGCACAGTTTGAACTACAGTTACTAGAGGCCGCAGCCCGTAAGCGTAGTTGGATAGCCGAGACTGTGGCTGACTTAGTGGAGTCAGGTCAGAAGGTAACGGTGTTTACTGGGCGACGTAAGGACTGTGAGAAGCTAGCTAAAGCTGTCACCACCAAGGTGAAGAAGCTCAAGGAAGTAAAGGTCTGGAGCGGACATGGCGGTAACTCGCTAGCAGACAGACAAGACATGGTAAAACAATACGCTGATTACGATGGGCCGGGTGTCCTAGTCGGAACTACCGATGCTTTCGGGGAAGCAATCGACGGCCTGCAAAATACTGACACGGCGATATTCGCCTTGCTACCTTGGACACCGGGACAGGTGACACAAGCCGAGGGAAGATTTTCACGTCAAGGCTCGACACATCCAGTGCTCATCAGTTACGTCATCGCGGAGGGAACGGTGGACGAGAGGGTTGCAGATGTACTCCTCTCCAAACTAGAAGCAGTACACGACACACTGGGAGATGAAGAGGCAGACAGTGTTGCCCGCACACTAGCGGGTGACGATAACGAAGAACAGATACTAGATGAACTATTCAAAACAATGTAACGAACAGGAAGAGATATGAGCACAGACCACATTACAGATGACAAAGACACACTACGATTTCGACACAAACTAATCGAGCTAGTACTTGATACAGATGTACCCGCCGACATAGTATGTATCGAACTCATGGGGGCCTTGAGTTCCGTAGCTATACACAGCGAGTCGCTGACCCCAGAGCAAGCGGGGTCCAAGCTTACGCTGATGATGGAAGAGTATTCCATGATGCAGACGGCCACTGAGCTTAACCCGTTTCTAATGGTATCGAATCCGCTCGACGCCTAGAGGCCAACATGACTAAGCACTTGATCGATCCCGGTCCTTCCCGTAAAGGGTGGCACCGGCTGTCTAAGGCATTGCGATGTCCTAGACTGTACGCCCTGTCTTATATGACAGACAAGCGTACTTCAGACATACCGCCAGCAGAACCTTTGATCAAGGGCTCCCTGTTTCACGTCGGGCTAGCCCACCACTACGGACTACAAAGCGAACTCTATCTGGGTATGGATTTGTATACCCCGTCCGAAGCCGTACAGGCTTTAGCCCAGCTACAACCAGTTGGACATAGGGCAGCTTGGCAGAGATATGTACCTGAGATTCAGGACACTTTATCGGCTTACTTACTGCACTGGGATGCAGAGCAGTGGAAGGTGGAGGGTATTGAGCATGAGCTTTGTGTCAACATCTATGACGAGAAGATGAACGAGACTTACTTCTACACTCAGCGTGTTGACCTAGTGTGGAGACATCCGATAACGGGTAAGGTCTGGTTCGTAGATCACAAAACTACAAACAGGTTTAGTAGCAAAACAGTAGGTGGCTACTCTATGAACGGACAGTTCTTAGGCTACCAGATGATCGGAGAGAAAATGTTCGGTGATCGATGGGGCGGTGTACTACTGAACGTGATTGAGTGGGGCAAGGGTGGAGGATCTGCAACGTTTAACAGGACGCCTATCGACCCAGCACCACACAGCGTTGCCAACTTTAAGACGACAATAATAAATGCAGAACGAATGATAAGGGAGTTTGAAGAAGTGGAACCATCATTGTGGCCAGCTACTCATCAAGAGTCGGCGTGTTGGCCTTATCGAAAGTGTAAGTTTTATGAGACGTGCCAATGGGGGAGTAAGACATGAGTATATTCGCAATCGCTTATGGGCCTGCTAAGACAGGCAAGACACTGGCAACTGTGCGAGCTTTCCCTGATGGACTGTTCATCGCACCAAAGGGCGGTCTGACCTGTGCTAGATGGCTCAACTGGGAACCCAAGGTTGTCGAAGCCGATACCACTATTGGTATCCCGCATATCACACAGATTATCAAACAAGCTCAAGACAAGTACCCCGCTATTATTGTGGACGACTTCAGCATCTTGTGTGATCTAGAACTGGCTAGGTGCAAGAAAAGTCACTCGGGCTGGTCGGCCTTCGATGCCTTTAACCAAAGAGTGTACGAGTTGCGAGACGCAGCCCGTAATGCCAAGTGTCATGTCATTCTAACTATGCATGAACAGCCCCCGAAAGAAGTAAAGAAGGATACCGGAACTAAGTATATTCCGGGTTCCCCCTTGATTCCGGGCTGGCAACTACCAGAAAAGCTACCCGCTATGGCAGACTTGGTGGTCCGTGTTATCTACGACGAGGATGCGATTGGGTGGCCGTATCTGTATCAGGCTGGTCCTGACCCTGACTACATCACAGGGGATCGACTAGCTATTACTCCGCACAGCTTTCCGCTGAACTTGCGGGAGGTGTTACTCATGGCAGGCTATGACTTGCCAAGACCAGAGGGACTTGAGTTCATGGACAAGCACGTTGAGTCAGCAAGCAAGGCTATTGCAGCCGAGCTTACGGCGAAGCGTCCTAAGCTCAAGACTATTTTAGAACCGATTGTGAATGAACTAAAGAAGGGAGGAATAGACGACAGACATATAAGATGGATTATTTCAGACGCCCTAGACAGGGCACAACTTAACAAACACAATGAGAATCTAGTTAGTAACTTTATCAACACACTATAAGGAAAAACAAATGTTTAACTTCGACTTCAGCAATACGACCATCAACACACCACCAGCCGTAGCCGGTGTTTACCCTGTCAAGATCACCAGCATGGAGTGCTATGAATCACAGACAGGTAACGCTCGTATCCGTATCAAGGGTACTGTAGATGAGGGAGACTCAGAAGGATGCTCCATCAACGACGGTATCAACCTGCCTAAGTCCTCGGACGACAAGGTTCTTGGTATCTGGTTGCGCTTCTTTAGCTCTCTTGGCATGAGCCCTTCGGAGGTCAAAGAGACTTTCGCTAAGGACTTCAAGACTATGGAAGAGGCTGCGGACTACATCGCCAAGGTATGTGTTGGTCTTATCGGCTACTGCTTCTACGCTCCGGCTGTAGACGACAATAGCTGGCCTACCCGTAAGTGGGTCACCGCTGACCAGTACACCTCCTCACAGGAAGTGTCCAATGGTAAGGGCAAGTCTACTGATGCACTCAGCGAGTTCATCAACGTCTAGTCCTTTGGGTGCCTTGGACTAACACCAAAAATGCTTACACCAAGGCACCCTCTTTGGGGTGATGTTATGTCGACAAGCCTAAGCGTTGAAGAGATAGATGCTCTCGAACGGCTACTCAAAGAGTGGGAAGTACCACGGGCGGACTGTACCCCGATGGAGAGAGTAGGCTTCTTTAGGCTCAAAAAGAAGGGTAGGGTAGAGCTACGAAGCAGTGTCTACTTCATGCCCTCTAACCTTACATGGGAGGGTTTCGATGATTGGTTTATGTGGTTTGAGGTGAGCCTTGGGATTCGAGAAAGCTAAATGTGACAGATGTCCACTGAAACAATACTGGAAGAGAGAAAAGTGCTGGTCCCCAGTAGATTTCATCGTCAATGAAAAAGATGATGGTATCTTACTTTTAGGCGAAGGACCCTCTAAAACAGACATGTCCCTCGGGACACCGTTCTCCGATGGTGACGGCGCCTACGTTGTAGAGCAAATCCAAGCTCAAGGACTAGAACGCAGCGATGTATCGTGGGGTAATATCGTAGGCTGTAGGTGGCCTCATGACGATCCTAAGACCTATCTGGCACAGTTGCGTGCCGCCAACCGTAGGCGGGCTAAGAAGGGCAAGCCATTGCTTCTCAGCCCCATTGAGGCTTGTGGTCCTCACGTCCGTCAACACATGGAAGGCTTTAAGACAGTAATGCCCATGGGTTCTTACGCTACGAAGTTTGTGTACGAAGGTAATCCAAAACTAGATGACGTTCGTGGCGGTCCGTCTAGGCACGGTGACTTCCTAGTGCTACCGACGTACACCCCAAATATGGTTACTCGTAACCCGCGCTTCAAACCTATTTTTAACAGTGACGTAAGTAAAATGCTACGCCATCATAGGGGTGAACTAAACTGGTCAGATCCAGAAGTTTTGTTCACCCCTACTTACGAAGAAGCTAAGGCTTTCTTTGAAGATGTTAAGGGTGAGCCCCTTGCATACGACGTAGAGACAGACGGCGTGGACTGTCTAACTACAGACCTACGATGTATTGGTATTGGAACCGTAAACAAAGTGTTGATGATACCGTTCGTAAGCATTGACGGGGTAAGTAGATTCTACCCTGCGGACGTAGAAGCTTGGATGAAAGACCTACTGCGCGACGTGTTTACAGATCCAGAGCACCTAAAGGTCGGACACAACGCGGGCTACTTCGATAGGATTGTAGTCGAACAGCATCTAGGCGTGACCCCGGCTCCGCTGGTAGATACCATCTTACTACATAAACTATCCGCATCAGAGCACAGACATCGGCTAGGGTTCATCGGTTCCTTTATGACTGACGTTCCAGCATGGAAAGCAGACCACACTGGAGTCGTAGCCCGTACAGATAGAGAGCTACACGAGTACTGTGCTACTGACGTAGCCGTTACTGCACGCATCACCAAGCCCTTGAGGGAGGCGGCTAGGGAGCGAGGACAACTAGGTCTTTACCCATTTGATGCTCAGATTCAGGACATCTGTGTAGGTATGCGACGTATGGGTATGCGTATTGATGAGGGAACAAGAGCCGCACACGAAGCTCAACAACGAGAACTGTCTGATAAGTGGAAGAGTATACTCATCGAGCTTCGCCCCGACGTGGCACCTAACTCTCCAACGCAAGTCAGAGAGTTACTGTTTAGCGATTGGTGTCTACCGCCCAAGGAGTTCACTAAGACCGGAGAGCCTAGTGTGGGTGCAGATGTACTCCGGGCGCTGGCTTCTGGTAAGTCAGTAGACGAAGACCAACGTAACTACATTAACGCACTTAGGTTCTACCGCAGAGCGGACAAAATGCTTACTACTTATCTATTGAAACTGAGGCCCGATGCAGGGCTGGTGCAGGACGGATATGTTTACCCCAACTGGAACTCCCATGGTACAGTTACAGGACGCCTCTCATCTAGCGGCCCTAACTTCCAGAACATTCCACATAGTCTCCGTGACATGTTCATACCTCCGAAGGGATGCGTATTTGTCGGGGCAGACTATGACCAACTGGAACTACGCTTCGCCTCAGCATTGGCAGGAGCCTCGCACTACCTCGATGCCTTCGAGAAGAAAGAGATAGACCCGCACAATCTTACTGGTGACTTAATGTTTGGGTCTAGGTTCTGGGAGTCCGAGGGAGCCCCGGTTGACAAAATGGGTAAGGGTACAGGTCAGTTTAAGCGTATGCGTAACTTGGCTAAGACTATTTGCTTCGCTTCGCTGTATGGCGCGGCGGCACCTAAAATCTACGACCTCGTGACCAGCAACGAGGACAACGACGGCAACTTGCTGTACGCCCACTATTCGCTCCAGCAGATTCGAGTGCTCCACCGGAGATGGAAGGATCGAGCGCCACAGTTCGAGAAGTGGTGGAAAAAAACCTTGCAGGGCTGTAGACGTGACGGATACGTCGAGGAGGTCGTGATGGGACGGCGGCGCTTCTTTGCCCAAGAAGACTACAATGCCATCTTGAACTTTGGTGTTCAAGCTGGGGGCTTCGCTGTAGTGGCAAAAGGGATGATCGATCTAGTCCACAACCACTTACCATTTGATTTTACCAACAAGATTGGCTTAGTGAACCAACTTCACGATGCCGTCGTATTCACAGTACCGGAGGGAAAAGCAGAAGAAACGCAGAAGATTGTAACTGAAGTGCTAACAAGGAGGGTAGTAGGACTACCCGTAGAGTTTACAGCAGAGGCCGATATTGGCCAATCATGGAAGGAAGTATGATTAAGAAACTAGTAACAAATGTTAAGAACAGAATGACAGCCAGTTTCCGGTTTGAGACTCCTTACGTCTTTATCCACGGACGTAACGGTTCCGGTAAGAGCGCGGTTATCCACGCTCTAGAGCTAGCCTGTTTCAACCAAGTCTACGATGCCGCAGGCAAGGACATAAAACTAGCGAGACACCTCGACCTTATGATGGCTGAGGGAGGCACTGTCCGCGCCTCTATCTTGACCAATGACTTTGGTAAGTACGAATACCGGGGTACAACCGCAGGCTACCGCAATGCTGTGCATGAGGCCATGACTGCAATGAATGGCGGTTCAGTGGCGCTGTACAAGTTCCTGCTTAAGCATGTTGATAACGACATGCCGCTCATGGTGGTTCATCAGCAATGGGACGCTCAGGTCAAACAGCACGGCGGCTACCGGCAAGCCCTGTTGAAGATGGACGAAGTGGTAGGTAAGTCGCTACGAAGCCACAGGGCTAAGATCAAAGAGCTAGACATTGCAATGAAGTACATGTCTCCACCAAGCCAAGAGCTAATCGCTGAGAGGTCACAGGCTATACTGCATGAGGCACAAGCCAAAGACTTGACTGACCAGATTAAGCGTGAGATGCACAGGTTCTACTTGGAGATAGCCCCGGCTCTAGAGGAGAAGATGAACCGATATATGCCAGACGGTATGGCACATCCAAGGTTCGTCAAGACAGGCAAGGATGCTAGGCTAGGACTACAACGCCGCCCAGCACCATCAGGTGCTGAGTCTGTGGCTCTGGCTATAGCCCTTGCAGCAGCTGTGCTTCCAATGGACGAGAGTGTTATCATATTCCCGGATAGGGCCTACGACGCCAAAACGTTGGGGGCCATGCTGAGGGTAGCTAGAACCATACCCGCTATTGGGGTATACGTTCAGAGCCCCATAAAGCCAGAGGGCTACGAACTAGAGGCAATGGGATGGCAGGTACTACCAGTATAACCGAGAGAGTCCTTCACGCCCTCCCTTCATGGGAGGGCTACAGCTACGGACACAAGGCGGATATGCCGTCTTGTGTTCGTGGCGTCCCCTCTAAGCTAATCGACACAGGAACTAAACAGATAGACTGTTCTACGTTCACTTGGGGCCTACTGTGTCAGCTATACCCGGACGCTGACTGGACGTTTGACCGCTATAAGAAGTGGCAGATGTGGGACCGCAAAGACCTATGGGGTCCAATCACTACAGCTAAGGCTCTAGGTATTGCTACTGATGGAGAGGGTGACGGTTGGTATCTGTACCAAGTCTGGAAGGGCCAGTGGGAAGGAGGACATTCCTTCCTAGCCTGTGAGGCTGGAGGTCGCTTGTTGGTCTTAGAAGCCACTCGGTCTAAGCGTAACGGTATTGACCACAACGGCGTAGTGTGGCGTGGTGTAGGTCCAGCACAGCCTTACACGCCACCGTTCCCGGAGTACGGAGAACGAGACGCAACTCGGGGCTACGTTTACGCTAAAGTCAAACTAGCTGTATGAAATCGTAAGCCCGATGGCTGTAGTGGGCGCTGCTTGGGTCGCCGAGTTCGACAGTGTAGATGTCGCGATGTAGCAGAGCGCAGAAGATGTACTAATGGCTGTCGGTATAGTCATGTACTCTTTAACGCCTGCCGCGCAACTGATAACAATATCGGGCTCCGTAGTAGCCAGAGTGACGCTACCAGACGCCGAATCAAACAACTTAACGTAAGTAACTGCTGTATTAGCAGTGTTGTCAATCTCGACGTGGAAGATAGAGGTGCCGGAAGCGTTGACGTCTACGAGTGAGTTGGTCGCTGCTGTGTCTGACCATACGGCGGTGCCGAGTGGTGCTCTTAATGTAACGTTACCTACAGCCATGTTTTACCTCACTTAAAGATCAAAACGATTTTTTCAAACGTCGCGTCTAGGTCAGCACCAGCAGCGGTGCCGTGTCCAGTTGCATACTTAGACAGGCACATACTTAGTCCGTTGGAGAACGTAATGCCTTCTGGAAACAGGAAGACTTCTTTTGCGTTTTGAGAAATACCAAACGTAAGCGAAGGACTGTCCGTTCCGTTTGTAGCCGTACCGGCATCGTAGAACTTAATGGCTACAGCACTATTACTACTCGTGTTGTTCAAAGCGTACACTGCGTACAACTTGCCTGATGTACCAAACAAGTTTTCGTACTTTTCGTCCTTGTCCACAGGAGCATCTACTACCTGCCAAAAGCGGTAGTCTAGCCCGGTGAACTGGTTTGTACTTTTATAAGTTGCCATTTACTACCCCATTACTTCGTCGAGGTACGCAGTGACCTCGGACAGCAAGAGTGCAATGATTTCGTCACGCTCGTCCGGGGTGATCTTCTGATCGTCCGCCAACGCAACTGTAATCTTACGTCCAACGCGGAGAATGCGTGCAACGAGCTTGAAGATATTGAACTTTTTGTTCTTAGCCATTTTAGTCTCCTGTGAACTGACGCCAACCTGTTTCAAAGGCAATGCGTTCGTAAGGGTCTTCCCCTTCAAAGATTTGGTTATTGTAGACAAGTCGCCCGTTAGTGATTGGAAGTACCTGCATGTGAACATCTTTAGTTCTCTCGTCAAGTATAGCAAGTCCCAGCCCTTGTTGCCAATCGGGAGTTAGAGAAACGCCCGGAGTCGGACCCGGTACTCTAACTAAACAACCGGGACTCATTGCAGTTACACACTGAGGACCCTCGGGTCCATGGTACGTTTTTTGTACAAACTCTACTTTGTGGATGTGACCGTAAACTTCGGACCAACGCGCGTTTTTAGCGATTGCGGTGGCTGTACCGCCTGAGCCGCCACGCACTTTGGTGCCGTGATTTACTCTGATTGGGGAGTTTGATTCCGGCCACAGCCACCAGTCCGCACCGTAAGGGCCAACATAGTCTATGTCTAGTTTGTCTAGATGTAGTAGTCTGTTGAGACTGAGTACGGGGTCAGTCTCTAATGCTGGAGCTACTGACGTAGCTTCAGGCAACAACTCTACAGTCGCCTTTGGAATACGAGCTTCGTGATTTCCAGCCATGTAAACTATCTTACTAGAAGGTGACGAGTCTCTAATGTCGGCTAGCCACCAGTGTAGCTCGTCAATCGCGGGCTGTGTAGTTTGACGATACTCGGGCTTACGGGGAAAGCGAGTAGACCAAGGGGCTAGGTCTAGCATGTCCCCTAAAAGTACTATGATGTCGGGTCGAGTCTGGCGTACAAACCTAGACACTGCATCCATAGCCTTTCGATCATGCATGGGATCTAGGTAAGTATACTTGTTTTTCCACGCATATCCCAACTGGGTGTCCGGTATGAAGCAGGCAGTTTTAAGGCCGTCTTTGCGTGGAGGGCGAGGTACTCTGGGTATACACTTTGGTGGATACGCAGGCTGACGATCAGGCTCTATCTTACGCTCTAGGTACGCTTTGACCTGATAAAGCGTGATAGTAGTCTCACCGCCTTTGACGCTTTGTTCCCATGAGTTGCATTTCCATGAAGAGACACGCCATTTTTTTTTATCGACATTAGCGTGACGGAGAAGCTGGTTGAGTGTACGGACCCGTGTGCCTTGAGCACTTACCGTTATCTCTTCCATTTAGGCTCCCCCTAGAAACAGGGCTCGATCTCTAATGTAACGATTGCGGCTGTACTACACTTAATCTTCATGTCGGAGCCCGTGCAGAGTAGGTGGAAAAAAATCTCCCCGTCACTATCTGACGGTCCCTTTACGGTACCGGATACGTCGTAGTAAATACCGTCGAAAGGAGCTAGCGAGGGACGGACCACTTCGGCAACTACAGTTCCAGCTACTAGACTATTATCGTTTGCAGTAGCTACCGCCGCCGTTTGTCCTGTCAGGGGCTGATACGGGCTGGCACTAGATTGACCACCACAGTAACGGGGCACCAAGTGGAAGCAGTCGATAAACAGCGACGTACCGTCTGCAAGGCCGCAAAGTGAGCCCGCAGTTCCGGATGTTTGAAAGTCCAGAGGGCCTTGGCAGATTGCGGTCTGGGCGATTGCAGAACTAATCGTGTTTACACCGTTTGACGTGACGTCACCTAGACGTGTGATGAGGAACCCGTCCAAGCTGTTTATCACTGTAGTGGTCCGTGTCTCATCGATCAATGTCATCATAATACGGCGAATGATTCCGCGAGTAGGCACATTAGGTATCTTAACCGTCAGTGTATTGTCACCCGCAGTCGGTACATGAGTATTATTTAGCGTGACTTCTTTAAGTACACGCGATTGCCGGACTCTGGCAACGCCCATCTAGGCCCCCCGCTATGCTCGGATTACTGTAACAATAGCAAAGTCTGCGGCATCCCCGTTTGTACGACTCAGACGCATAGTAGCTCCAGCGGCTACAGTGGTGTAGGCATCGTGCAGTTTCTCTGCATAAATGACTGTGCCGTCAGTGGTTCCAGAAGTAGTCGTGTTACCGATGACATTTGTCGTACCGTTCTTAACTTCCATAGTACCGGCTGTGGTGCCACCATTGACGTAAGCAATGCCTGTGACGATCACGCCGTTGGCCATAACCAAGTCGGTGTTTGCGGAGGCCAGAACGACTCGGAACTGCTCGACAGGACGGCCAACTACTGTGCCAGCAACAACACTTCCACCTTCAACGCGAGACTCAGGGCTGGCCGCTTGAACCATGATCGCGCCACCGTTTGCCACTGTAGCAGCAACTGTGACTCGCCCGATAATGACATGAACGCCAGTTGTAGGAGCCGTGAGTGTAAGGTTGGAAGCAACCGTGGTGCCCGGAGTTTGAGACAGATAAACAGCATCACCAACGGCAGCGGTGCTAGTGTCAACCGTAGTAACCAGTTTCCACGGCAAGCAGATACCGTAACCACCGGCAGGGATGTCGTGCTTTGCGATCAACAGTCGGCCATTTGCTCGGCCTGCCGCATCAGCATCAGCAACGTCAACCTTACTGAAAGGTCCGTCGCTTCCCATGATGTACACGATTTGATCTGCCTTAATAGCAGCGTTAGCGAGAACCTTTTGTCCTTCGCTGTAGTTAAACTCCCTACCGGGCTTGATTAGTTTCTGCTTGAACAACTGTGCCATATTTAAGTGTCTCCTTAAGACGTATCCTCTTCGGATGTAAAGTTTATAAACTACCTACGGTACAATGTCAACCATAGGTGTAGCTAAAGCTGGGTTTAGCGCGGCGCTAGCCAACATCATTGTGTCGTGCCCTAGCAAGCCACCCACGAGAATCAGCCCCAGAACTATGGTTTGGGGGTTTTTCAAAGCGGTGCTCCAGTCAAACTGATTACGGCGACACATTTCTGTAAGTTGCGACTCAATGCGGTCGAGCGTCTTAACAGAGTGTTTTTGCTCGTTTTGTACCATAGCGAGAGCCTCTCGAATACCACCAACTGTTTCTTCGAGATTCGATACTCGCTGGTCTAAGTTTGACATCATTTCTCCGGTACAATGTCTGACTTATACATCCGCTTCAATCGACCTTCTACACTAGCAAAACGACGTTGTACGTCTTTTTCTGCGTAGTATCGTTCGAGATCTGCGTTGAAAAACATTGCCTTATTGACATTAAGTAACTGGCTTAAAGATTGAAGTCGAGCGGAAGCTGTCTCGTCAGATGCCGCTAATGCTTTAATCTCCGCAGGTGCCATACCGGGGAACACCATGGCCAAGCCCAGTTGTAAGCGACGAAGCTCTCCTTTGGGAATAGACATAATAGGTGCAGTAATCGGATCTGCGATATAAGAAATACGTTTCATCTTGGGGTCATTTGGGTCTTCTGACAGGGTGACCATACCGCCCAAGCCCGTGGCGTTCATTAGCTTCGCAATCGCCATATCACCGGGCTTGACCCTACGTCCGTACTCGGACTTCGGTAGTCGTTGAATACCGATAAGTTCTTTAAGTATGTTTGAACCAACGTCGGCGTAGACAGGTACGAAGAACTGATCGAGGGTTAGATCGATCATCTTACCTCCGCTCTTCCTAAAATCTGCCGCTAACGGTACGACATTACCTTGAGGGTCTACAATGTTTGCAGCCGCAATCGCCATCGCCAACATCGTCCCTGACATCTCAAAGATGTTGGTCATATACTCTGTCGTTGTTGCTTTGGGCATGGCAAAACCGGCCATGGTCCGCATGAAACCTGCGTCACGCATAATCTCCAGCCCTTCGGGGCTTACTGTGGCAAAGTCTAAGAACGGATACTCCGAGAAGTATTCTGGCCGCATCTCTTTCATTGCCGCATCCTTCTTCTCTTCGGGGGTCATCTCAGCGTAGGGGTCTGCTACGTCTGGGAAAGCCATCATGACTCGGGACGTTAGCTCCAAACGTTGAGCCTGTGTCTGGCCTCGGAGGTAGCGCCTACCAAACTCCTTGGTCCCTACGCTGTCTAGCTCGGTAAAGATGCGGAACTGCTGCGCCATGGCGTTCTTGGACAGAGTGTAGAACAATACAAAGCGCCCAAAGTACTGCATCTCCAGTTTTCCGACAGAGTGTGTCCAATCATAAAGTGTGTTAGCCAGTGCTCTTTTCGCCTCGGCTTCTGTGAGCCCTTTGTTGAGTCGAAGGTGTGAATAAAACAGCATACGTTGACGAGTCTGTACTTCGCGAATCTTCAGCATGAGAACTTTCGACATGTATGTTAGGTCGAAACCCGCGTCGTCTAGTTTTTGGAACAGTGTTGGCATAGAAGCGCGCTGTCGCCGCAAAGAGTCTCGGGCCTGCTGTCCTATGTCTGTAGTTACAATGCTTTCATCTACGCCTGCGCGTAGCATCTCGTCTCGGAACTCACCGCACGTCTTGTCCCCACCCTTGAGTCCTTTGAGCATAGATGGGTCACCGCGTAGGATTTTAACCATGTCACCACAAAACAATGCGGAAAATGCACTGGGTAGCGGCACTTTGCCAGCGGGCATTTTTGACATCATGTCGAGGTAGCCGTCTTGTAGTGCCTTACCGTATACTGGGAAGTAAGCCAGCGAGCCCACGAGTGTGAGGCTAGTTGCGGTGACTGCGCCTGTTGTGAGGAACATCTGAGAGAAGTCACCGAATAGCTGATTGACAAAGTAGGCAGGACGCGGGACGATAAGTCCGGTGAGGATACTAGTCTTCCACCATCGAACAATGTTTCGGGCGTTTACAACGGCCGTGATACCTAAGTCACTCTCGGCGGCTTTGGCGCTAATCGCAGCATCAAGTTCCTTTTCGATTTTAGTAAGTGATTCTGTAAAGGTGTTTAGTAGTGTAGCGGGAACCATGCGAATATCGCCGTCCATCACTCCAATGGCAACCATTTTTTGATAGGACGCGCGAGCCGCACCCATAGCTTCGGTAGCGTTTTTACGTCCCACGTTTGTGAGCATGTCCATGCCCCAGATACTAAATCCGTCAACACCGTCCATGATTTCAAGTGCAGTCTCTCGGTGTACAATGTCTTCAAGTTTGACCGGATTCTCGACCATTTTTCCTTTGCCGAGGTCAAACAACTCAACCGTACCATCAGCGTTAATCCTGTTGATTCGGTACGCAGTGAGTCCAGTGGCCTCTGCCGCAAGTTTCTCAAACTTAGGAATGCGGGGGAACGCTGATTCTTTGGCCTCGATGTTAGGTCGACGCATCGCCTCCATCGTTTCCGTAAATGGTTGATCGTAAAGATTCCTAAAGGCTCTTGTGTCGTCCGGGTCTATGTCTTTACGAACTGGACCCGCAGCAGTTTCAGTAAACTGGCGCGACACACCTCGTTCGACAATCGTAGGTTCGATTGGAATCGGCTCTTTTGTAATGGGATCTACTTCCGCAGACGGCCGATTAATCTTCCGTGCTTCTTCTGGTGTAACGGCTCTTTGTAGGTTTGCTGACTTAGCTGCTTCGTTAAATAGTTGGGCATCCTTTCGTAACCAAACATAATCATCACGCTTAAACTTCCGTGAGGCAAGAACTTGACCTGTTTCTTGACCTGCACCCATCAGATAGTTCATCATACGCCCCATGTTTCCACTAAAGCGGGGGCCGATTATTCTAAACACACTTGTCAAAAAGTCCTGTTGTACAGCACCAAGTACGATTGCTTTTTGAAACTGTACAGTTGCAGTACTAAGGTCTTTGGTCGTATCCAGAGTTTCGGCTGCACCTGTCGTCAACCTTATGTTGTTACCTGTAATGTTAGTCACAATGCTATCGTGGAGCGCCTTATACACTTGAGTACCAGACATACTGTCTAGGTCTAGTTTCACTAGGTCTTCATACACTCCATTACGAATCAACTCATACACACCACCGGGAGCCAAAAACGTATCACGACCGGCGAGTCCCTTGTCAGAAATGTAGGCTTTGATAGCGGCGTCGAGCCCGTGGTCTTGTGCGACTTCATCACCACGACCAAACTTCTTGGCGGCGGCAATGTCCTGTGACCTACGCACCATTGTAGTTACCAAAGACTCACGCCGTCCTGCTAGAGCACTAATCTCAACACGGGCGGGTTTAGTAAACGGGACTTTATACTTAGACGCAATAGAAAAAACCTGATTTCCGCTTACGGACGATGTTTGTGTCAGCAACCCTTGTGTGACTTCTCTAGCTTCTTGTCCTTTAAGATGCGTATTAACTAAGTTAATCGAGTCCATAATGTTACGCGCCCTGCGGGAAGCCCCCTTGGCTGCGTCGTCAATCTCAAGTCTTACGGTCGTCTCTAGAAACCGGACATTGGTAGTAAATATGGGAAACTTTCTAAATAACTTACTTACCTGTATAGTACCGTAAACATAGTAGGCTTTCGGGTTACTAAAAAACTCGCCTATGTCAAAGTTAGGAAATCGAAACTGCGTTTGTACGACACCAAACGGGTCGTTAAAGATTTTAGTAAGGGTCTTGGTTTCGTAAATGTCCCGCGTAACGCCCTTGGTAAAGTCGCGTGTGGTTTTTGTCGGGGTCTTCTTGAAGGCTTTCTTACTGGCCTCCGTAAGTTCTTCACCAACTTTAGCTGTGCCGCCAAGAACTTCACTACCAAACTCTTCTAGACCGCGAGCGTAGGTCGCGTCCATAACTTTGTCAAATAGCTTGGGGTCCATGTCTGTGACACGACTCGCCGCATCAGCTAGGGCCTCAAACCTAGCCAGAAAGTCATTAAACTCTTTGACCATAAACTTGTCGAGTTCAGCCGGGTCTGAAATCTGACTCATAAACTTCTGTCGGTTCTGTAGCTCGGCTATTTCTGCGGATAGTTCGCCAGCTACGCTTTTAACTTCAGCAATATCGCCTTTTAGTACATCTCGTTTTGCCTCAAGAGCAGCAATAGTGTGCTTTGGGAACTTAGCATTAACGAGTTCTTGTAGTGACTTATCGTACTCATCAAGTTTGTTAGATGCTTGTAGTAAGTTTTTGTTCAAGTTTGCCATTGAAGGGGCGTTTTTAGCTACTATATCCAGAAACTTATTTAAGTCTGTAGCTGATTTGCGTGTTAGCTCTGCGGCTACATCAGGGGCACGGCGGCTGACGCCCCTCATAATCTTAGAAAACTCTTCTGAAATCATGCCATGTATTTGGCGAAGACGAATCTCGGGATCTTTACTAAGATTTGTAGGATCTAAAAACTTGTATTTGTTCAGGAACGAATCTAAATCGAGTGCCTTACCGTCACCTCGGATGACCCTAAAGGCATCCCCAATAAACTCGGCTTGTGTGTACGACTGGAGTCCCCTGAGTGTTGACTGTAGCTTGTCTTGTAGGGCTAAATCGCTAGCAATCTGACGCATACTACGCACAACAATGGCATTTTGCTGTAGGCCAGCACGAATAGCGTCAATGTGATACCCCGCACTTTTTAAGCCTAAAGCTACTCGTTTAGCTTTGTTTTTAGCGCGACTAAGGGCCTTTTCTGTTTTGTGCATGTTTTCCATAGCCTTAGCTGCGGATTTACCGAAGCCCGTGTACATGCCCATCATTGTTTTGATTGATTGATTTTTTAAGGATGCTGCCATACCGTGAGTGGCCAGAGTTCCCGCCTCTGCGAGTAGCAGTAGCGAGTGTACCGCTCCGGTTTTGTCTTTAGATGCAAGTCGATGTAGTGTGTCGTAAACCGGCTTGATTTGCATTTGGTTATCAACACGGTTTGCAGTAGTCGTACCCTCGGTAGCTTTGCTTAGGATACTACGAGATGCGTCCGCTGCATTACCGATCATAGCCTGCTCGGTGGCTCCAAACTTGCGTTTAAGGGCCACCTTAGACGCTTTGCCTCCAGTGTACGCTACTTGCAAAGCGTCTAGGGCATCGGGTGATAGTAGAAAGAAGGACATAGCAGCAACACCGCCGAGGGCCTGTCCTAATAATGGGTTCTCTTGCCCAAACTTTCCGAGCATTGGGTTGATAAACGCATCCCCAAACTCCATCAAGAAGCGACCGCCTGCAAGGTGGTCTTCAGTCATGTATTCAATGTGCTCGTCTGTACCAAAGTTCTCGACCATGTACTTGATAATACGCCCACCACGTCCGGCTACGGGGTTACGCTCTTTGGCATCTCTGTCTACAGCCATAGTAAACGAACGTGCGATAGGCTCGTCGACAAAACCAAAAGTACGAAGTACATAGTCCATTGCGTTTGTTGTTCGTGTGTCCCCCAATAGCGGGCCTAGTAGTTCACCTTCACGCAAAAACTCTTCGTCTTCTCCTATCTTAAGAATACCGGCCGCTCTGCGGGGTAGGGTCAAAGCAATGACTCCGCGTGCAATACGGTCGGGCAGATTGTTCATAATCCGCTCTTTCTGTCCCAACGTAATCATAGTGTTCACGGCCCGCGTGAAGTTATACAACTGACCACGCCACCCTTCATTCTCTTTGAAAGCTCGTAGGACGCTATCGGGATCTCGATACACAACTTGGCGATCTCCGTACACCAAAGCGTTTGTCATCATAAGAGTCTTCTTACGGACAAGATCTCGAATCTTTGCTTGCTCTTCCGCAGTACCTTCTCCGTACTTTAAGCCGCGTTTTTGTAGCTCGATTCCGTACAACGCCGATTCCACACCAAGCTGTAGTGTGCGACGATCGTACGCCGTATTACCATCAGGCGTACCAATAAGGGGCACAAAAGTTTCAGATGGCAAAGAATCTTTTTCACTATAAAAAGCGTTTTCTAGTACATGCTCTGCGTCCGAGTCGTTTCCTAGAGACTCGCGTAGCTCCTCAATAGTGCGGCTTTTGTCGTAGCCCTTGGCGTACAACGCAAGTACCTTACGATCTAGTTGATCGCCGTACAGGAAGCGTGACATGTCGTCTTCCGCCGACTCGATGAGCCTGTCGTCAATCTCTTTGCCGTAACGCTCAACACCACCAAGAACTTGACCGTTTACAACTGCTTTGCGTACTTCTTTCGGGCCGGACCTAGCAGCGTATTTGGCTAATATTTCTGTGTATTCTTTCTTTAGTTTGGCCTGCTCTTTAATGTCACGGCCCATGTCGGCGTACAGCTTATCATGAGAGCCGTACTCTTTCGCCAGATTCTCCATGGCGTATATTTGTAAGTACTCGGCCGCATCCTCATCGATAAAACCGGGCTTTTCCTCATCAAATAAATAGTTGTTAGGGTCGTACTCAGGCTTTAGCTTGACCGTGTTTAGTAGGTCATCAGCTAAAGACTTGTATGTGTCCTCCGAGGGCTCTATGCCACGACGCTCCATAATACGACCTAAACGCCAGTTTTTGTCGTCTTTTAGATTGCTGCCAAAGTACATACCGTCCCAGATGTTCCGGTCTTTGTGTAGCTTATCGTAGAACTTTTTCTGTTGTTCTTTAGAGGGAAGAGCGTTTCGTATCTCTGTAAGCCGTTTAATGTCAGCCGGGTCAAAGCCCGGTTTGCGTACAGACTTCTCGCCGGTAGCCCGCCGTATAGATTCAGCACGGTTTGCAAGTTCACGAAACCGTGGACGAACATGCTCGGGAACATCTAACTCGGTTTTACCCATAAACGTGGGCAACGGAGTCGCAGTTGGTTCGGGGGTAGAAACTTCGGTTGTAGGTTCTACTTTAGGCGATTCCTCCGCCACTTGAGCCTCCAGTCTTTACCGTTGTGTCCTCCGGCTCAGGCTGTTGGGCTAGAGTGGCAGACTTAGTTTTTGCCAGTTTGTCTTTCTGTTCTTGTCTAGCTTTATCGGCGTTCTCTTGCAACGTACGCATTGCAGCTAGCGCCTCTGGTGACGGACCAGCGAGCCGTACAGATTTATTTAGAAGACGATCGTTCTTACGGCGTAAACGTCGATCCATTTTAGCTTGACGTGTAAGGTACTTGATCATACCGCTATCGGTTTGCCAACCCATCTCGCGTTTCATAGTTTGGTACGCTGGATCTTGAATCAAGGCGGTACGCGCTTCTTGTACAGCACTTGGGGCATTAGGGTCGAGCATTTTGTCCATTAGCATCTTATGCCGCTCAGTATAGTTATCAATCTGAGCCGCATCTTCGGCGGACATGTTGATCTCGCCAAGTAGGCCATCGAGTGCCTGTTGCATGTCCTGTGTACGGCCGGAACTCATAGCAGACGCAATCTCTGCCATAACCGCAGGCAGGGAGCCCCCGAAAGAGGGACGTGAGTTATTAATGTACTCTTCGTTTTCTATAAACAGCGTCTGTAAATCCGCGTTCCCAGTGACTAACGCCGCCCCCTGTTGTGCAGCCATAACGTCTTCTTGGTCCGCAGGGTTAATACCAACATCTAGCAACGTCTCATTATCTAACTGAAAGTTCTCAGCTTCCTCTTGCATCTTTATGCCACGCTCTACCAATGCCATGCTTGGTCCCAGTCCAGCGGCTTTTAGACCGGCTTGGATTCTTTGTCGGGCCTCTTCGCGTTGTGCGGGGTCTGGGATCTTCTCTACAATCTTCTGCCCTGCTTGTACCGGAGTTGTGTTCTTGTTGGTTGCGCCCCGTAGGATACCCGCAATCGTACTCTTAAGTTTGTAGTCGGGCAGGGGTCCGCCCTTTGCTGCACGTTTGGCTTCGGCTTTATCCGCTGCTTGGGCTCCGGAGATCATCTTGCCAAACAGTGTACTCATAGCTGACAGGCGTGTACGCTCATGCCCAGTTGCAGCCTGTGACCGTTGGTTGATCAACATACGGGCTTCTTGTAGGAAGTTGGTTACCGCATCTCGCCGGGATTTTAAACGTGCCTCTTGGCTGTCGTACACCTTCTCTGCGAGTGTAGTAAGTTGCTGACCAGATAATCGTAGCTGTTCGTTGAAACGTGCCATCTCAGTAGTCGTTGGATCCTCCCGGACACCAAACAGTGTCTCTAATGCTCGAACACGTTTCTGCCTTCGGGCACGGATAAGTCCCGCAGTTCGACTTTGAAGTTGTGCGATTGGATCGCGGATGATTTCGTCTTCTTCGGCCATAACTACCCCTGACGCTCATTTGGATCGAGGTCGTCTCCGCCCCGTTGAGCCAATGTCATCATTGCCTTTGCGGCCTGCTTGGCTGGTCCGAGGCCAGCAACGTCTAGGGCTAAACCAGCAACATTCGACGCAGTTTGGACAGCATCTCCAACCCTGTCGCGCTTCGCTTGTGCGACGTCGAGTCCAGTTTGGGTGATCCGTTCCTTAGCGGCTTGAGCGCCTTGTACGTCTTCTCGGAACATATCACCGGCAACACTCTTATTTGCGTCCTGTCGTGCCCTAATAGCTTCGATTTGGGCTGGGGTAGCGTTAGGGGGCAAAGACGCCAGCAACTGAGCGTCTGCCGCTCCTGCTGCGGCTTCGGCTTCAGTGATGCGTTGCATACGAGTCGCGTCATCCATCATCGCCGACTTACCTCCTGACTCAGTAAAAGCCTTGTCCTCTAGGTAGTTAGCTCGGCCCGCAGCGCCTACAGCGCCACCGGGACCTCGGCTTTTTCGCATCTCTGCTTGAACACTGCGAGCATCCATGGCTTTGTTCTTTGCGGCGATTCTCTGGGACCTAGTTAACCGAGACATGTCTGCTCCTATGTACGAAAGTAAATATACTTCATTGAGCGAGCTTTGACACGGGTCTGTTTTACAGCAGAGTGTGCCGCTACGCGGAGCCCGATTGAGTGGTAGCCGGGGCTGAGTTCCTCGGACAAATAATGTCCGGTCCACGTCCGTTGTTTGTATCGATCAAACAACACGGCCTGTGTTTGGGTATCTCCATACGATTTGTTTGTAAATCCGTTGTCGCCACCAATGAAACGCGAACGCCGCACACGTCGAGTTTGCGGTGTTGTCAGTGGGTTATCCGACCCTGACGTTAGGTCGTCGTCAATAAAGAAAGCAATGTTAGAAGTTTTATCTTTGTCTTGGCTATCGTTAGCCCACGTTACAGACCATAGACACAAAACACGGGCTGGATAGGGTAGGTAAAACCGCTTACACGCTCCGGGTATCGCTAAGTATCTACCCTTTTTTACTGATAAATCTGTCACGCCCCGATACCAACCAGAACCTACTGGGACCGGGTTGCCTCCAGCAAAAAAATCAAGTGATGCGGTTCCTGCCGCCGCCCCTGCGTCTGAAAAAGCATTTTTCTGGACGTGCATGTACGTTATATCAGGTTTTGTATCTAAGTTGGCTGAAGTTAACTGACCGTTAATATTCTCCAGACTGTCCTCACCCACTCCATACATCTGATTGTACAGGCGTTCGGCTACAGAACTGTCCCCAGAGAAAAATGTCTCTGTATTAACTATACCTGCCATGTCAAACACCTGTTGTTAGTTTAATCTCACTATAGATAGGTATAACCGTCAAGTTCCACTTTGAGTAGAGGATGCGTATGTCTTTTAGTTCTTTCGGAATAGGGTAAGTAGCTCTGTCTGTAGCCAAAGGTTTGACGCGACCTACAATCTCTAAGTGATTTAAAACACCACCCGGCAAATCTTCTTTTAGAATCACAGTACGCAATGCAAAGTCTTTGTGACTGTGAAAATCATTAGTCATGTTCATACCGGGGACACTTAGCGCCCCTTGAGGGCTAAGGTCACTAGCACTTCCAATATAAATCTCAGTAGTTAAATCTACATCAGCCATGGCAAAACCCGGTGATATGCCGCGTCGGCTACGCAGCAGATCGTTTTCCGAGGCCCCCGTCCGTAGACGGACATGAAAAAACGCACCCATGTAATCTTCCCAAGCAAGATGATTGCGTGTCTTTTGCGTCGTATTCATAAAGCTAAAAGTACCGTCTTGATTTGGGTACACAAATGCGTTGACGTTTAGGTTAAACATTACGAGCACAGCCGTAATGCCTTCAGCGTCAAAATCAATCGTGTCGTCATAAGTGTGGAAGGCACCTTGCAGTGAGTGGTCCCCCGTTCGTGGTACCTTGGGAAAAGCTAGTGGATTGTCAAAGTCACGCACAAACTGTTTGGTGATGACTCTGTTTTTAGTTGCACTGTCAAATACCGTTGGTAGATGCTCATGACGTAGTGCGCCGTGTGCCAAGTTTGACGACGTAAGTGAGTTCAGTTGTCCCTCTACCACAGCTAATCGATCGTTAATCGCTTCAGGAGTAAATAGTGTGCCATCAGGAAGGTAAGTGTACGACATTATCGAGCCATCTCTAAAGCAAACAGTTCGGAAGTAGATATTGCAGTGGTGTTCGGGTCAAGTCCGCTGGATCCACTAATGTCTAATATCGCGATTCGGATGGTGTGTCGGCCCGGTGTTACGTCAATAACCGCATCAACGACTACTGCGTTCATTGCGCCATTTATTCCTCCACCACCAGCAGACTTCCAATCAATCTTAAGCGGGGTACTAGCATCCGTGTAGATTACGTCACACGCCGAATCGGTGTACCGTTCTGTATTTTGATCGCCCGTTCCGATTAACGATTCGGGAAGTATTGCTCCATCAAGCTCAATGGCAACATTGTACCCGAAGCCCTTGGTTCGTCCGTTTTCGGTATCGGCAAAATACCCTATTACGTCATCATTTTTTGGGAAGTGAGCACGCGGTTTGTTGTGACAGTGCAGGGTAAACGACCCACAAATCCAAACAGGACCTCCACGGAACGTTCCGGTAATCGAAAGGCCCGCCTTTGATTTAGTCTGGAAAAAAGGCGCGGCTGGAAACGTACGCCAGTTTGTGCCTTGATCATTTATTGGACTCACATCATCGTGATAAGTGTACTTCAAAGACATTGAAATATCTTCTGGCAAATCAAAACGGGAAACTACTAAGCCCGTGAGATTGTGCTCGTTTAGAAATCCTGACGACTCCTCTACAACGTTTAGTAGATTCTTGTTGATAGGTTCAATGTCAATAACGTAAGACCCAACAATAGGACGTTTTGGGTACTTCCAAGCCATGTTACCTCCTATGGCGGTGTTTGAGCCCCGCCATAAGGTCGTGGTGAGATCTCGGTTTGTAATCCGACAAACTCCCAGTCGCCAACACCTTTTATACGGAACTTAAACGTGCCCGCAGATGGCACATAAATCTGAGCACGAGTCCAGTACGGGCGTCTACGAACAAATCGAGCAGTCGGATCGCCCAGTTTTGTATCTGAGTAAAACTTAGGTACATCAGAGCCTGAATATCGTTTGACAGTAACCGTTTCTACTGTCGTCTCACGCCAATCTCTGTGTACTTCTATAGTCAAAGAAGAGTCTTCAGTTTCACGCAACCAAAGGTTTACGACTCTAGGTGTAGACTTTTGGAGTGAGTCTTGATTTTGCATCCAGACAGTTTCGATCATTGATTCTCTAGAATCAATAGTAGACTGTAGGTTTGTGTCTTTAGCGTTGCCCGCGTGATCTACAACGTAGACACCTGCCACATTATCAGATTCACCACCAAGTTTACCTGCTACTAAACAGTACTTACGGTGGTCTTGTGTGATACAAGCTGAAGCCGCTTCGGTATCTGTACGCTTACGCCAACCTGCGCCATCATACACTAAACACATGTTATTTGTTTTGCTTGCGTTTGTAGACACCCAGCAACGATACTCTTCGACTGTGGGGTCGTACACTGCGATTGCCTGTTTCGTACGAGGAAATGAAACTTGATGGAAAAACTCTCTAAGCTCTTGAGACACAAACGAAATAGTGCTACCATCGTAAGTGTAGAAGCCGTCTCGGCCCAACCAGATGGTCCGCCCATCATCTAGGGTAGCTAAAGAGCTTGGGGCCTCACAGCCTACTTGTGACGACAATACGGAAGACTTAAAGCCTAGACCGTCGTCGGAGGGTTCGACAACAAATGTCCCGGTACGCGTAAACACTAGAAGACCACGGTCGGCTCGCCACAGTCCGGTAATCTCACCCCCCGATGGGTCTGGGTACAACTCTTCCCCAGACGGAAAAGTGCCGTATAAGCCCGGCATGGAAGGACGAAGCAGTCCGGGTTGGCCGTCAACGTTTGCAACCCATAAGCGCCCAAAACCTAATCTACAAAGTTTGAACACAGGAACCGGGTCGATTTCTTTAGCCGGTACGACCAAAAGCGAATCCGGGATATTGTCGGGATACATCTGAGTTTCGTTGTCTGGCAACGTAGAGTACGCTTCAGCAACACCCATAGTGTTGATTGTATGCCTAAAGTAGTCAGAAGATTCGGAGTTCAATAGGTCTTTCGTCCGGTAAAGACGTCGGCCTACGCAGTGGTCTGGACCTACACTAATGTTAGTCCACGCAATCTGCTTCTTTAGGCTACCTACGTTTACTGTTTCACCATTCGTAGTTCCACTTCCGGCTAACGGTATCTTAGAAGGTTGGAAGTCAAACGATACAATGTCCGAAGGAGGCGACATAGCAGACAAGTTACCAAATCTATCTACAAACTGCGATTTACACCTAAACTCAGAAGGTAGTAGCCAACCCGATGTTAGGGCCACGCCATCATTTCCAGTCAAAAATACTGCGGAATCAAACGTCAAAGGCTCGACGGTACCTATGCGGCAATCCCCAAAGCCTTGGTCCATACCTACAGAGTAGTTATTTCTTGTAGTAAGAAAAGGCGTACCATCATGAGCGTAGTTTTCATCATTAACACCGGCACCGCGTTGAGTGACACTATTTTTTGAACTAGAAGGCCCGTGTCCAGTAACAGGTCCGGGCACCTCAGTAAAACCTAATGGTGCAATAACTGTGCCGTCGTAGAAGAACGCCCGACTGCCTTGTGGTACAATCACAATACCAGAAGCTGTAGACTCAAACTGTGTAGGAAACTGAGGATTGTCCGTATCAACTAGGTTTGCTTCAAGGCCGTAAGTTGGCTTGGTCGAAGCAAGAAGTCTTTGCCAGCCACGGTTCCAACCGTGAAACTCCCACACTTCGTCGTTTGTGTGTAAAAGCAAAACATCTCGTACACCTTCGTTGAGCAGCGCATGATAGATGCCGTGCATACGAGAGCCGTATTTGACAGTACTGTAAGTAGCAGAACCTACCTCCATCGCAGATGAACTGGATGTTGCGGTAGGACGCGTAGCAGTGTTTAGTACCGGGTTGACATTATCTAATAACGCCGCAGGTCCCCACACTGACCGGAGCGAGCCTTCGGGCATAGGGTACAGGTTTTCTATTTCGGCCGCAACATCGTTAGCCGCAAACAGTTTGTCTGTTGAAAAACGAAGTATATAGGGGCCGAGAGAGGCGATACCAGACTTGTCCATTTACTACCCCTTTCTAGGTCGCCCAACCTTCGGGGATGCGGGTCGTCCGATCAACTTCATCATGTCCCAACGGTCTGACTTTTGCTCTACATGTTCGGGTGCGAAGCCCGCGAATAGTATAGTGCCTTCCGATCGACCGTTAGGGTGTGTAGTTACCCCAACCAAAGTTCCGTGCAGCACCCTGTTCGCAGAATCTTTGTACTCGTAGATTCCACCACAAATCATATCTTCCATATTTCCCTCTTTTAACTGGAAGTAGTATACCACTTCCGATAATAATGATTGCTTCGGTACGAGGTCTGTGCCCTCGACATTCTTCGTAACACAGGTACGTTAGGAGGTCGAAGGTCACCGTATCTTTTTGAGAGGGTAAGAAGCTGCTGCTCGTATCTACTTTGGGACAAGCCGCTTAGTTGAGGTTGGCCTAAGCTTTCATAAAATAAAGCCATGGACCGTTGGATTAGGATGTTCATAGCCTCGGCGTTAAGCAAAGGCGTGTCGTGGTCGTCCACTAGCTCTCGCGGGCGCACTACAGATCGAATCTCTGTGACGTACCGCTTATCGGGCTTAGGATAAAACTGAACAGTTTGGTATCCGTGAATGTCACGGAGACGGCGACTACGATCTGGAATAAACTCACCCCGGTCGTACCAGACGCCGCCATTCAATGTGTCCGCACGGGTTTCCGCCAAAAGGTAAAAATCTTCGGCAGCGTCGATAACTCCGTCCCTACCAGTATCGGCTAGGTTCAATGCGTCATTTTGATTCGATACATAGTTTTTAAAATCAGTAGAAATACGCTTACGATAAATACGGATGTAGATCCCGCTTTGGTTCAGACTCTGACGTGTGAACGTTGAGGCCCCTTGGGAAAACGAGTTCAGGTAGCCCAGTGCATAGGTGATGTTGGGGAGCACAAGCTCCACAGCCGCTGTACTGTCGAGGTCATTTTCGGGGTTCGTAGGTGGCACTTGATTAGATGCGGGCGATGCCGGGGACTCAAAACGTGGAGTACGGAATCGGTTTGCAGACGGGTTCCCGCCGTTTGTTTCGGTGCTATCTGAGGGGAACGTAGTGTTCTCAGTAAGAGTGATAGGCTGGGCAAATCCTTCCCAGTGTCCGAGCCCCGGTAGTTGGAACTCTACGTCTCTTTTGCCCCAAGTGTATGTGACTTTGTACTCGAAGGTTCCCGGAGGTTCGGGTCCTAGCCATGTCTTAGTAGCGTTAGGGCCATTGATTGCCGCTTTAGCTACAGGGGCCACGCTGGGTCCTTCAAGGTGTACATGTTGTTGCCTAAAGATGACTCTTGGGATGCCTGTAGCTACCTGACTAGGCGGGCCTATCAACTGATGCTGTGCGGCTTCATCTTGACCAAAAACACTTAGAGGGTAACTGGTATCGACGTCTCTAAGACAAGCCGACTTAAGTTGAATAACGTCATCCGGCAGAGGGTATGCCTCTGTAAAAATGCGGTACTTAAACCCTGCGAATCCATCAATGGTAGAGGTGCCATCGCCGAAGGAGTTAATATCCCACGGGGTAGTCAGGGTAAGTGCGTACCTGTAAGTAATACCATCTGTCTGTCGCCAGATAGAACGGATTTGATTGCGGATCTTCGTACCGTCCGCAGTTGTAATCTCAATCATACGACCGTCCCAAGAACGATCGGTTTTCCAGATGTTAAACAGTTCTGGGTCTGTAGACGCCTGTGCATTGGTATAGGTGGTATACCAAGTCCACGGGTCTTTGGTAGATGGACTACCGGGCAACGTGTTGGCACCAAAAAGCTGGATTCTATCGCCAGCTACGCCGTCTTTGCCGCCCTTTGAGGTAATATCTGGCTCTGTGACCATATTTACCTTGGACTCAAAAAACAGGAAGGGGGCTTCCAGAGCTAACTGATTGTAAGCCCTGTTAATGAAGCCATTCACACGCGAGATCGCTTCAGGAGAACTACTCGGTGAGTAGTCCGCCTGAGCGAACATCGCAGTACGAATCCCCTTCAGGTTCATCGTCTACTACTTACCGCAGTCGAGCATAGCGAGGACAATGGTAGTACCCGCGTCCGTTGCAAATGCTTGACCAATGACACGTTCTTCCTCTCCGTTGGTGAAGTCAGTGACTTCTCCGGCGGCGGCAGGAACAATGTCCGCGCCTTGAGTAACGCTGCCATTGGCCATCACGGAGCCAACGCCCGAAGACAGAACAAATCCGTAAGATCCGCTCGCAATCGTGTGTTGGGCAACCCCAACAGCCGCAGCGCGGGTAGTGTTCACTGTGCCCACACCGACGATGTAAGGGTCAGAGATCGCCGCGTTGTGAATGCGACAACCGACCTCACCCACCGTAAGTTCTGCGGAAGTCTTAACGTAAGTCCACTCCTGTGCGCCTTTGTCACCGTTAGGAACGGTGAGTTTGAAGCCGAGGGGAGCCTGTTGGTCAGTAGTAACTGTAGTTGGGCTAATGCCCACTGCTGTAAATCCCATGATAACCTCCTATGGGGTAGCTGCGCCGGTGACGACGAAGTTGGAACGAAGCTGCGTAGTGTGGAGGCCCATCATGAGCACCAACTCGTAGCGGAAGATGTCTTGATCCGGGATACGGAACGGTCCACGAACAGCGAAATCGCCCTTGGACTCCATACCTGCGTCATGACCAAGAGTGAACAAGTGCCAAGTCGAGGTCTTCAGACCGTAGATCAACCCGTCTTGCTGTTCAGCAGACATGTTGGTCGTGTCCGAGATGTCGATTGAATCATCGAGGAAGAAGTCAGCTTCGAGGAACTTGACGCCCTGACGTACAATAGGCGGAGCCTTGTCGCCTTCAACCTTGACCACGCGGACTTGATCGTCCAAGTCGTCGATGTAGTTGAGGTAGGAAGCCTCGTCGCCAATCATCAAATCAACAGGACCCATGGTCTTGCCTTGACGAGAAGCAGCAAAGTATGCCTTACGCATTTGGCTACGGCCGTTGTTAGCAAACGAAGTGATGTCTTCGTACTGGTTGTACCAACCGTCAACAGTACCTTGATTAAGGTTGTGAACAGTCACACCGCGAGCAATCTGAGCCGCCCGGCTCAATGGAGCAAGGAACCCTTGGATAGCTGTACCGGATGGGCTAAACTGAACGTTACCGTTGAGAGTAGGGAAACTGCCGACACCCTTTGCGCCCGCACCGGTTGCGAGTTGGTCTGCAATACGCTCGTGGAAGTCAGACAATGCCAACTCTGGGTAGTGCTGGAGGATACGAGCGAGGTCTTGCTCACCGTTGGCCTCAGCCATGTCCTTACCGGGAACGTCAAACGCATAGATCAAACGTGGTGCGCCAACCTTACCACGGTGTGCGTTCTGAGAACGTCCACCTGCAATGATTTCGGAACCTGTGTTGACATGCGTCACAGTACCGGGACCGTCAGTTACGACTGCGAACTCTCGTTCGGGACCCTTCAATGAATCACGAGAAAGGTTCCCGTTCAACATAATCTTTTCCATCAATGGATGGAACTTAACAAACATTTCGCTGTACGACGGCATAAGCTCATTGAGCGCGGTCGCCAGCACATCTGGTGAAATCGCCATGATTATCTCCTTTTACTTGATAAGGCGTTACGCGCTACTTGCTTACGGAACTCCCGCAAGGACATCGGAACGCTACCGGCAATCTCTGCTTGCTCGGAAGAACGTGCCGGGGTAGTAGCCCCTGCGGTAAGTGCCGCCCCCGGACGGGGCTTTGCGGGTTTGCTCTTCGCACCCTGCGCTAGCTTAAGAGCATAGGAATCAGGGACTCCATCTGCTTTTGCTTGCTTCGCAACTTCTAGAATCTCCTGTGGCAGACGCGCGGCTACCGCAGCATGTTCTAGAATCCAACCATCTTCAAGAAGATCAGCAAACACCTCGGCCAACTCTTCGTTATCAAAGAGATCGGGGTTTGATTCCGCAAACTCTGTTGCGTACTCCTGTGCTTCTTGCTCAACTGCTTCTTGTACTACACGCTGATACTCGTCAAACTCACGAGTAGTGACTTCATGGTCACCTTGCAGTGCTTCGTATTTTTTTTCCCACTCAGAAACATTGTCTCGCAACTCTGCAAGACGTGGATCTTCTTTACCACCCATGAGAGCTTCGTAAAGCTCTCGGGTAGACTCGCTATCTTGAGTCGCAGACTCAATCTGTTTTTGGTAGTAGGCATCAAACTGCGCGCCCCAGCCGTGCATCTGCTCTGGAAGCACATCAATACTACCGTCCCAATCATCCCACCCAAAATCTTCGTGGGAGGGAAAAGAGACGGGGGCCTCTTCAACCACTGTCTCTTCAGCGGCGAGAGAGGGAACCGCCGGTTCGGCGGACTCTACTGGAGCCGACTCTTCCGTCTCGGTAGGAGCCGTTTCTACCGCAGCCGCCTCAACAGGAGCCGCTTCACCCGATTCAGCAGGAGCAGCCCCCGCCTCTAGATCTTCACTCACTTCTTACCTCTCTTTGGATCAAGTGCTTTTTTAGCGGCTTTTTTTGTACGGATAGCCATAACCATACGAGGAGTCATAGCTTTCGGAGGTCCCATCATGGAAGACATTGGCATCATTTCTTTCATGATGTCCATTTCCATATCGGCGTCATCGGGATCTTTATCCTTAGCCATTTTTTTCTCGTCTTCCTCTTCCTCTTCCATGTCATCCATTTCTTCGTCGCCCATCATTTCCATGGACTCTTCACCGGCTTTTTCGTCTTCTTGATCGTCGTCTTCACCACTTGGCTCTGTCATAATAAGGTCGTAGCCCGTTTCTGCTAGGATTTCCCGCAACTCCTCCTCGTTCTGAGGGGGGCTGTCTTGCAGGTCTTCAAGGAGTTCTTTCATCATAGGCATAGGGGCACCTCTTTACAGTGTGATTAGTAAACATAAATATTCTTGTCAAGTTTACCAGTGCGTTTAGCTTTGTCTTTTCTGCGACGTTTCTGTTTGTCCTCAAGATCCCGGTAGCCTTGCTTTCGTGCTTTTTTATTAGCCTTTTCTGCCGCAGCGTCTCGGTGATCTCGCCATTCTTTAGAGTTGGCCGAAACAATAGCGCAATCAGGGTTTTTACGTTGATACGCTTTCCACTCACGCTCGGACTCAAAAGTCCTACCCACCTGACCCACAACTAAAGGCTTTGAGGGCATCGGGCCTATCAAAGCGACCTCGTTAATCATAGTCGTTAGTAAAGTGCCACACTCAGTACATTTAGTTGTTCCGTGCTCTGACAGTGGGACATACACATCATGAAAGTACCCACAACCATCAGGGCACTTAAAATCGTACATAGGCATTAGTCACCAATCTCTTTCTGAGCTTTTTTATGGGCCCGCTTAAAAGTCATGCCCTCTGCCATTAGTTTACGCATCAACTCTATATGCTTATCGCTGTGATGCTCCGCATGTTTTTTAAGCATAGCGTTCTGAGAAGCTTTTAGTTTGTTAGGCATTCCGGGCATTAGTCTTTTACTCCTACAACGCGGCCTTTACCATCTAGTTGTGTTTTGCCGGGGTTTTCACCGTCAAACAGTTGATGTTTTGGTTTTTTTAACTCAATAAGCAAAATACTAGCCGCGCCTTTTTTAGGGGAAGCTAAATGACGATGCGTTTTACTTTGTTTCATTTTTCTCTCTAGATTTATTTTTCTTCTTGCGAACTAGTGGAGCTACAAGACGAAGTGCAAAACCTACAATGTTAAGTATTTTCTTAACGGGCACTCGCATTATCTATTGCTTTCGGGATCGCGTGTATCGCCCGTAGCGCCGGACCTCTGGCCCTGACCTGCGGCAGTACGGGTCTTAGCGGAACCACCTCTAGTGGTACCGGGTGTGGGGCTACGTCCGCGTGATGAACCTGAACGTTGTGTAGATGCTGTAGCATCACGAGCTTTAGTGCGGGCCGCTTGACCGCCACTACCGCGTTTTGCCACACCTGCGCCTCTAGGTTTACTACGGGCAACAGACTCTGTATCTGCTTCCCGTTTTGCTGCCTTAGCTTTCTCACGTTTGTTTTCTCTGTCTTCTACACGAACAGTCCTACCGGCCTTGCGTGCAGCACGTTTTTCGGCCCTTTTTGCCTTTCTATCTTCTTCTTGTTTACGCCTAACAGCAGCCAAGGCTTTTTCAATAAATGGGCTTCTCTTTGCCATTTTAATCTCCTATAAAGATGGGTTGCCCGGACCACCCATGGGTGTAGGGACAGGTGATGGTTCAGTACCTTCTGGAAGTGCTCCAGTAGACAAGTTGTCCATTCCGGGCATTCCGGGCATTGCGGGAGGTGCGCCCGGAGGCATTCCCGGAACACCAGCCGGTGCGCCGGGAGGCGCTGGAGGCTTAGGCGGCGCTAGGACCTCTCGCATTTGTAGAAGGTCAAGCAACTTAGTAATAAGTTTTTCTTGATCTACAACTTGAGATTGGAGTAATAAAGGCATGTACTGTTGTAACTTCTGTAGTTGGACAAGTCGATGATTCTCTGTAGGTGAGTACGGTATTGCTTCGTAATCATAATCAAGAGGTTGTTGGCCCGGATCTCGACTATCCTTGAGTTTTAGTGTTTCCCGGTTGACCCGAAGCACCTTACGACTGTCCGTCAAACGTACCGGAAGGTTAGTATTTTCAGGAAGAAACTCTTCGTACAGCCCGATGACTCTTTGTGCTGCGTGACGCACCAAATCTTCAACGTGCTTTATTCTTCGTCCGTTTCTTGTTCGGGTCGCAGTGTCGGCA
>CESX01004588.1_pt1 | contig 36122 bp, 40 predicted proteins | sample 326941 | NCBI WGS metagenome assembly CESX01 (sample SAMEA2622357, study PRJEB7988) | marine metagenome | isolation source: saline water (ENVO:00002010), including
CTCAACAAAAAAGCATGCCTAAAAACGAAAAAGAACCGCAAGTAAATAATGTAGATACTTCAGATTGGAACAAAGGTAGAGAGAATCCAATTAATTTTGGAAAATATAAAGGTACAAAATGGAAAGAACTTCCATTAGATTACTTGCAATGGCTAGCAGATAAATCAGACAATGATAATTGGAGAATGATGGCAAATGCTGAGATAGTATGTAGAGTTACTGAAAAAACATCTGAAATAGAGGAATCCGAAAAAGCGCTAGACCAAGAGCAGAAAGGGTTGAACTTTGAAGATGATGACGACTTGCCATTCTAGATATGACACAGAAACAAATAATACTTGATTATCTAAAGAAGAATAACAGCATTACATCTTGGAAAGCAATACAAGACTTTCACATTACAAGAGTTGCAGATGTTATTCTTAGGCTTAGAAAAGAAGGCCACAATATCGAAACTCAAAAAATAACCAATAAAAACTCTAGGACAGGAAAAATTACACAGTACGCTAAGTATGTGTATCATGAGCCTACTGTTGTTGGAGATAATTATTCTCTTGCATTGGTTTAGTCTCGAAAAAAACAAAGGGGGTAATCACGCTCCTCGCCCCCTTTGTTTGGAGTTTGTAAATGCCTAGTAGGAGCAAGCAAAAAGGCAACAGATTCGAGAGAGAAGTTGTAAATATAGCAAAAGAAAACAATCTAAAATCAGAAAGAGCGTATGGTTCTGATGGAAGAGCGTTAGGAGAAAACAAAGAAGTGGATGTAATAATTGATTCAATAGCAAAAAAATGGCGCATACAAGTAAAAGTTAGAAAAAAGATAGCGCAATGGATAAAACCAGACCCGAAATCTGTTGATTTACAAGTAGTTAAAGAGGACAGAGGCGAAATATATGCAGTTTTGCCATACAAATCTTTTATAGATTTAGTGGTTGAAAGAGATTATTTACTGGAAAATTCAGAAGAATTTAAGGATAGTGCTAGAGAAAGAGAGCAAGATGAACTTGAATACCACAGAGAGAGAAGACAAGAAATAGAAAATGCAATCAAAGAAAGCTTATAAAATCGGAGACATAGTAACTGCAAAAACAATAAACAAAGACGGAGAGTCTGTTTATGTTAGTGGGGAAATCAGTTCTATAAACGATAAGCTAGTTTTTTTATTAAAAAAGTTTCCAAAGAGAGAATATTTTTCTGTAAAAGAAGAAGATATTATTCTTCGGAACAAATAAAGGAGATAACATGCCAAGAAAAAACGGAAGACCACCTGCTTTTATGTTTTATGCAGGAGATTTTTTATCAGATAGTAAAGTATTAACTATGACAATGCCTCAAAGGGGAATGTATATATCCCTATTAGCATCTGAATGGCTAGAGGGTAGCTTGCTAAATGATACTAGAACATTAAAAGCTATTTGTGGACAGCACCCTAACTTTGAAGAAGATTGGGAAATTGTTAAACAATGCTTTTATGAAAAAGATGGTCGTTTATATAACAAAAGACTTGAGCTAGAAAGAACCGAGCAAAGTAAAAGAGCAGAGAAAAATAGCAAGAACGGTAAGTTGGGAGCAATGAAAAGGTGGAACAAGAAAGATGATAGCGAGGCTATAGCGAGGCCATTGCCTTCTATTGAAAAAGAAATAGAAATAGAACATAAGAAAATTAGAAAAGATAATAATATAAAAACATACTTAGAAGAGTTTGAGAACGAGTTTTGGAGCGCTTACCCAAGAAGAGATAATAAAAAAAGAGCCAAAGATAAATATGTTCAGCTTAGAAAAAGTGGTACAGATAAAAATGTTATAATAAACGGATTAAAGTCGTACATTAAGCAATGGAGAAACGCAGGCACAGAAAGAGAATTTATACCTATGGCTAGCACTTGGTTACATCAAGAAAGGTTTGAAGATGAGTTAATTAGCAATATGCAGACAGCTAAAAAACTTACACCGCAAAAGAAAAAGTTTGAGTACAAATGTATTGAGTGCGGTATAGAAAAATCATTTGACGAAGAAATGTATGAACTTTGCGAATGCGGTGAAGGAATACTTGAAGACAAGAAACATGTAATGCAAGAGCTAGCTAGAAACGCTGCGAAGCAGCGTGCTGGGAAACCAGGCGATTCCAGCCTGGTCAAAGCTAGCACACCAGACAGGTCAAAAAGCGAATCTGGTGAAGCAAAAGATTTTAGAAAGATGGTAAGTGGCTTAGCAAATTCTTTGGGGGCATAGTAATTGGTTTGTAAATATGTGGTTGGCGCTGATATTGACAATTATAATTATGTAATTGACTTTTTGGAAATCAATTTTTCTCATTAACAAAATGGTGGTTGATAAACAGAATGACAAATTTGCCCCCAATAGATACAAAAGAAGTAATTATTTTGATGCTAGAAAAGCTGATGAAAACATCAAGTATTGTGAAAGTTGCAAAAGATGTTGGGAAATAATTAGAAGTAGTAATGATTACAAGGTACTTCATTACGATGATTTTCCTACATATAAAAAAGAAAGAGAAATATGTTCTCTTTGCGAAAATAAATAAAGGCGTGTATGACATATAGGCTACCCACAACTACAAATCCTATATATGCTCCGCATGGCATCTCCCATATGCGCCTTTACATTTTTAACTTATGATAATTATAAATATATCAGAATGGATAGTTCAGTTATTTGTACTAGGGTTAGCTATTATATTTTGGTGTATAGGTTTATTTTTTTTAGCATTACTCATTGATGTAGCAAAACAAATGTTTCGCCAGCAAAACAAAAAAAGGAGCTAGCATGGAGCTTTTATATTACACTTGGGAAATCTTTACAATGGATGAAAAAAACGCATGGTGGTTAATGATGGTAGTATTCTCGGTTACTTGCATTACATTTATATATACAAATGTAAAGATAAGGTTGAGCCAAGAAATACAAAGTAAGAAAATAAAGAACATGGAATACAAAATATCATATTTATTTGAGAAAACAAAACGGAAAGATATTAGTAACAGTCAGCTACATATGTTAATTAGCGACAAGTTTAAAGAACTGCATGAAGCTCAAGCTAGCAAGCCCGCAGCGAAGCCCGCAGCGAAGCTAGAAAAAAGTAAATGACCAAAACTAGAACCTGTAAAGGTTGTAATAAGAGTATGGATTTGGTTGAATTTGCTAGAACAGGAATGCATGATAAATCAGGAAATCCTTACAGGAGATACTATTGTAAAAAATACGGTTGTTACTGGAGTCATAAAAAGAAAACCCCCAATGGCAGGATGGAGAAAGCTAGAAAAATAAGAGAGTACAAGGAACAGTTAAGTTGTAAAGTTTGCGGATATTCTCACAAGTCTAGGGGTAAAAAGTTTACTACTTGGGCGTTACAATTTCATCATCACGACTCTAAAAAAGAGGCAAATGTTGGTGATATGATTAGCGATGGTTTTGCATTAAGCAAGATTTTTAAAGAAATAAAAAAATGCATTGTTTTATGTGCTAATTGTCACATGGAATTACATGCATACAAAAATTACTAAATAAATTATAAAGGATAACTAATGCTCAAAAAAGATTATCAAGAACAGCGAGACCATTTAGGAGCGCATTTAAAAAATAGCGTGAGTAAGGTGTATCAAATAACTGACGGAATATTACAGATTTGCCAGTATGCTAGGAGAGGTAAACTGGGAAAAGGCAGGTCTTTCAAAGAAATAGAAAAGCTAGCTTTGGAATTGAGAGGTTGGAACGATGTACCTGCTAATGTTAGTTATAAGTTTTCTCCATTGGGTGTCATGGATAAAGATAAATCTTGGCAAAAAGAAAAAAAAGAGTATAGTAAATTTATATTATCTAGAGATGATGCAGATAATAAAATATATCCTACATTAAAAGATATTAAGAATGTGTTAGATACTTAGGTGTGTATTTAGTAAATTAAGGTGGTTAAATAACAGCTATTTATTTATTTGGTTTCTTGATAGCTGTTGGTTGTTTAAAGGGCATAGTTTGGTCGCTATGCCCTTTTTCAATTTTATTAAGTCTTTCAGTAATCTTTATTAGTTCTTTCCAAATTTCAATAACATCATCTTTTGTATTTATTAGTGAGTCAAATAGAACTTTTTCTGCTTTTGATAGTTTGCTCATTTTAATTTTCCTCTATTTTTTTAATTAAAGATTTTATATATCTCAATGCCATGATATATCCTACATCATAAGCTATTATTTCACCATCGTTATTTGATTCCCAAGAATCAATATTGAAGTATGTACTAAACTCTTCTCCAAAATCAAAATTTAAGCCTTCTTTAACTTTTTGTATTGCATTGTCTATGTGCTTTTCTATTTCTTGCATTTTTATTTTTTCCTTTTAATTAAAATTTTGGGGGCGGATAACCATGAAACCGCCCCCTCTGATACAGCGTGCTAGCTTACGCTTCACCCTTCATATCTTCTAGGGTAAGAAGACCTTGTATAATATCTCCCGTTAGCTTTAGGTCAAAAGCTATACCTTTTCTTGTAGGTATAAAATCGTCGTTATCTTTGGTTTTCGTCCATAACCGTATTTGTCCAAATGTTTTATCGTTTACGGTGTCTTTAGTTATCTTGATTTTCGTATTATCTGATACGCTTAACTCACTAATTGTCATATAATGACTCCTTTTTCGGTTATTGTTCTAGGCTTTGCCTATTGTGTTACTTTGAAGTTGTAAATCTTTCATCATTTCTTCGTCCATATCTTTGGGTAGGTCAACTGCCTTGCCTATTTTTACACTTATGCATCTATTACCGTCTTTGTCAGTTATTCTGTCGACAAACATTTCAAGTCCTTTTGGTATAGCACCCATCTCTACTGCTAGCCTTGTTCCATCAAAATGCGCCTCGCCTCTATCATCCTTTTCGTATATAGCTGTATGTATTGGTGCAATTAAATCGTCTATATCTGCAATAATCTTGCTAGCTATTTGTATTCGGTTTTCAATCGAGAGTTCTTCTAATGATATTTTTCTTACGGATGATGCAACTGAATTAAGTACGATATTAAAGGTTGTTGCCATTGTTTCGTTGAAAACATCTTTCACTTCTTGATTTTGATTTTTTTCACCCATGAAAGACTTGATTTTTTTTATTAGTTTTTTGATATGGTTTTTCACTAGCACCTCGTTGTTTGTATTGTTTTATTAATTATTACTTTCACTAAAGTATCAAGTAATAATTAATTAACATATGGTTGAAACATTCTAGGAACATTCCTATTCGTCCATTTTGGATTGCTATTTAGCTTTGTTCCTATGTAGTAATCCTTGTATGCTTGCACAGAATCTTGATTTTTATATTCTTCTGGCATAGCTTGAGCAAATGGAGTTCTTAGTTCTTCTTCAAATTTTAGCTTATCTCTGTTGTTCCAACACCATTTAATTACTTCTCTGCTAGCATGTACTTTGTCGTATCTTCTATAATATTCACGAGCCAAAGATAATGCATGAAGAACTAACCATGCATAGTTACCAAAACTTTGCCTTGCCCATTTTGTACATGGGTGGTTGTAGTACGCTCTTTTGTATGGTGGGTTGTGTTCTTTTTCGTATGCACTAGAGAGCATTTGAGCGCTCTCTAGCACCATCTTGACAACATGCTTATCATGTTGTATTTCTGCTGATTTCATTGGACAGTTACTTAATGCGAATATGTTCATTCTAACTCCTCTTTTGTTGGATACCCTAAAGTTCCTTTGCGGACTAACTCAAAGTCATATGTTTCCCAAAAATCAAGTGGCATATTATCTTCATCAGATAAATAATTATCTTCTGCCCACCATTTTGGTCTATTCAATATTGCATTTGCAGGTATGTCTTCACACATTTCCCATATATCAAGCACCGTTATTTCAAATTTTCCATGTGCGCTAAGTTCTTCCCACAGCGTATTTCCCCATTTTCGCATAGACTCAGTTCCAAAGAACCAATCTATGTATTTTTCTTCATCTACAAATAATGTTTCCATTTTACTCCTTTTATTTAATTAATTATTACTTTCACTAAAGTTTAAGTAATAATTATTTAGCCTCTAAACCAAGTCGGTTTGTCTGCTAGCTTTTGCATGGTTTGTGCTAGACCGTCGATAGCTTGGTCGGTAGTCCTACAAAACCTTTGCTCTACCGTATGCAAGAGATTGAGTTCTTTTTTGTATGCATCTGTGGTTTCGCATTGATAACCCATGCTACTGTTGGACTTGTATTCTTTTTCAAGTAGTCCGAATATGTAGTCACGAAACAAACCTGAAAGGCCTGCGCTCATGAGCCTATGAATATCTAGTGGCTCGTTGGACATCTTGATAGGTATAGATATACCTAGATACTTCCAATCGTTTTTGCCACTATACTGTACAAAACTGTAAGCTAGCACCTCGACACCGTATCCCATTTTAGTGAGTACATCACTAATCAAAGCTAGCGTAGCGCCAAGCCTTGCAAAGTCTTTCTCTTTGTGTTGCCAAGAGATTGCCATGTTCATACCAATACGAACATTTGCTCGTTGTGACTTGCGCTCGGTTGTAGACCAATATTGGTCTTGGCCACCCATAAGTCTAGACATGCTCAAATCATCACCGTCGTCTCTAGTGACTCGTCTTCTCTTGCATGATAAACCCATGCCTACGAACTTAGAAATCCTAGAGTCCATATCCATTTCAGAGCGCATTTTTTGATACAATCTGATAACTTTATCAGATGTTTGGCCAATAGTTAGCGCCCTTCTAAGATTGTCTCTACCGACAACTTCGTTGCCATAAGTCCATAATTCTCTGTCCGAGCCTTCTTTTCCAACTCTGTCAAAAAATATCTCTTTTTTGTGGATACATTCTAGCATGGTTCTCATGTTAGGCATATGCATTACTGCATGCTTGCCTTCAAATTCATCTTCGATGATTTTGGGTTCGATGATTTTGCTATATAGTTCGTCCATTATTTGTACTCCCTTTTTAGTTCTTTGATGTTGACCTTATCAAGTTCCTCTTTCGTCCATCCAGTAGTTATGATGTCAAGTAACTTGCTGTTGTTCTTGCCTGCTAGCATCCATTTTTGACCGTCTAGAAAAAGTCTTGTGCTAATAGTACGCCTTACATGATTCTTGTCACATCTCTGTCGAAGACTCCAAAGACACTCTGCTGTCTTTGTAAACTCACCGCACAGCGCTCTCTCGATGTTTTTATCATAGTCGACATAAACCTTGACAGCTTGCAATCTGTCTAGCGTAGCTAGGTCTAGTTGACCACGGCCTGCAAAATTGAAGTCGTTGCCGTCACCCCAAGTGTTACTTGCTACAGCTACATGGAAGTCCTTGTGCTTTTTAGCAAATGGATTTTCCTTGTCGTTTGGTGTAGCAAGGATACCTTGATTATCTAGCACACTATTAAATACTAGACCAGCATTTGCATCGAAACCGTCAAATTCGTCAAGGCATAGGAAACTACCATCTCGAAATGCTCTTGATACCGAGCCATCAATAAATGTACCGTCAAATGTCATTCTACCCGTCATATGTGACTCTGTAACTCCTGCGCTACCCTTGAGATATTCATAGTTCTTGTCGTCGGTAGAAAATCCCAATGCTTTAGCACATTGTTCAATCAAATGGGACTTACCAGTCCCACTTGGGCCACAAAGCCAAACTCTTTTGAAGAGTTTTAAGCATTCTAGCACAAAAGGAAACTGTTTATGTTTGAGACCCTTGACTTCATTGACCTCTACATCGTCGATGTAAACCGTAATGGGTCGCTGAAGTGAGTTGATTTTCTTATCTACTCTGTCGGCTAGTTTTTCTGTCTCACTACCGAAGGCCTTGATTAGGTCGCCTTCTACTTTAGATACTCTGTCGCATATCCCATCCCCTAGCTTTTCTGCTACCTTCTCGGCTAGCATATCTTCTAAGCTACCTGCAGCAGCCGAAGGCTGTGGTGTGCTAGCTCCTGGTGTGGGAGTTGGTGTTGGTGTTGGTGTTGGTGTTTGCTTGGGTTGACTACCGTCAACAATGAAATTCATCAGTTCATCTTTGTGAACTGATTGTACCCAAGATGACTTGATTCCGTTTTGCTTGCATTTTGCAATAGCTAGCTTTTTTACTCTGCTATGGGACATAGCACTTAGTTCGTTCCTTGAATATGGATTCATGGTTTACTCCTATCGGTTTGGTTGTTGTATTGTTTTATTATTACTAGCATCTTCATTACATTCAGATGCTAGAAATAATATTAAAGGGTGGCTCTCAGTATTTGCACAGCAAGTCCTAAGATTACCCACATCACTAAAAGAAATCCGAATAAATCGGATTCTAGAAAGTTTACTATCTTCTCTAGTAGTTTCATGCTATTCTTCCATGTTATTTAGTTCGTTAATAAATCTATCTGTTATTGATACCAATTTTTCCTTTGGAAACAATCCTACAATGGTTTTCTGTGCATACCCATAAGAACAATTAAACTCCAAAGCTAAAAGCTTTGTATAGTTGCTAATCACAAAGGGTCTTTGTGTCTTATAGTCTGCATTTTTGTATATTAGACAGTCTCGGTAGTCTTCCTCGCCATAATTACCATACATGAAATTTCTCCATATTTGGTGTCCATAGTTACTCATTTCTCCTGAAATGAGAAGTAAGGCCTCTTTCATTTGTTCCTTGATACTCATTTGGGTGTTTACTCCACTTCGACGGCTTGGGTGTTTATTATGCTAGGGTATCCTATGCCGTCATTATAGGGTGTTCTAGCAGTTTAATTGGGTGTTTAGGGTGTAGTCATAGGACTACTCCCTAGCTACTCCATGAGGGTATTTTCCCTCGGATTATGGCTAGGCTATGGCGTGGCTATAGCGTAGCTATAGAACCCTAGCTAGGACTCGAACCTAGCTATCCCAAAGGGATAGACCCCTGTCTAGGGTTGGCTTTGGTTGTGTATCTCGTCGGCTACAGCCTATGCGCTTAGGTGCGCCCAGCGTTCTTGACCGTCGGAACTCTCGTCGATAACGAACCCTTCAGACAGCGCACGGTTCATCGCACGGTCTCGTGCGTTCTGGCAAAAGCTAGCTAGTTCGTCTTGGCGGAAGTGTTCCTCGTATGCGAGAAGAGCTTGCTCTTCTTCCTGCGTAGGAATGTCTATGCGTTCTAGGTTGCTTTCTTGGGTGTTGTCAACAACTTCGTTGTTGGGTGTGTAAGTGTTTAACATGGTTTCTCCTTTGCGAAGAGTGTCCTTCGCATGTATTATCGCATATGCGATTGGTCAAATGCTACGGCTTCGTGCCGTCAGCGGTAGCCAAACTTACTAAGGATTTTACCCCAAACCTAGAAAAAAGTACATAACCGACGGTATATGACTCTAAGCTAGCACAAAGGACTCCAAAGGAACAGCGCAGAAAATAATGTTTAGGTACGCATAAGAAGAATACAAATGCAAATCGTCGGCTCAACGAGAAATCCGAACGCATAACGGAAAACAAGTGGGGTGTGTATGCGTAATAGCACCTCCCATCCATTTTTTTTACAGTTTTTTAGTGGGTCAAACACTAAGTCTAATTATTGTTACATTTACAGTTATAGCCAGGCTATAGCCATTGTATAGCGAGGCTATACATTCGCTAATAGCCATTGATAGCCTTTCATTGAAATAGAAATAGAATAAGAATATAGTATATATATACTTATAAACCTTAGATTATTTAAACCTTAGATTGCGAACTCAACCTTTTTTACTTTTGATAACAATTCAATTAGTGTTATATTTTTATCGGGGCGTAAAATTATTTTTTAATAAATTCAGGAGTTATAATGCCTTACGAACAAAAAAACGACACATTTACAATATTTGACAATGAAAACAAAGAAAAAGAAACCCAGCCAGACTTTACAGGTCAGGGCAAAATAGGTGGTAGAAATGTCAAAATAGCAGGTTGGAAAAAAGTTGCTCAATCTGGTAAAAATTACATATCTTTTAAGGTGGAAGATAAGTCACAAATGTTTTAATTAATGAAAAGACTCAAAAGAAGGAAAAGCGCTGCTTGGAAGCGCAAAGAAGGAAAGAACCCTAAAGGTGGTTTGAATGCTAAAGGCAGAGCTAGCTACAAAAGGGAGACTGGTGGAACTCTAAAACCGCCTGTAAAGAAGGGAACAAATCCAAGAAGAGTGTCTTTTGCTGCTAGATTTGCTGGCATGAAAGGGCCAATGAAAGATGAAAAGGGTAGACCAACAAGAAAAGCGCTAGCATTAAAGGCTTGGGGTTTTGGTTCTGTTGAGGCTGCTCGAAATTTTGCTAATAGACATAAGAAAAAATAAGGAGAATCGTTATGCCTAGAGGAAAAGGGACATACGGCACAAAAAGAGGCCGTCCGCCAAAGAAAAAATCACCAATGATGCCAAAAAAATCTGCAAAAAAAGCTAAAGGTAGCAAGGTTTTGACTAAAAAACAAAAAAGTTTACCTAAAAAGCTTCAAAGTGCAATTATGAAGTCTAAGAAAAAGAAAAAAATGTACTAATATGCGTAAAAAAACAGTATCAAAAGCTCCAAAAACTGTAAAAGGCGTGTCTATGAACGGTTTGAATGTTAGACAGGCAAATGCAATGAAAAATCACTCTAAGCACCACACTTCAAAACACTTAAAAATGATGGTAAGTGCAATGAAAAAAGGTAAAACTTTTAGTGAATCTCATAAACTAGCTCAAAAAAAAGTTGGTAGATAGTGTCTACTGCTAAAAAAAGAGACCCTGAAAAATGGGCTAGGGCAAAAGCTAGAGCAAAAGCAAAAATGGGTGGTAAACACTCTGCTAGAGCTATGCAACTTGCTGTAAAATATTATAAAGATGCTGGTGGAACATATTCTGGTAAAAAATCATCTAGTAATAAGCTAAAAAAGTGGGGCGACCAAAAGTGGGATTATGTTTCTAAGGGTGATAAAAAAAAACCTAAATCCAAAAGAGGTCGCTACCTTCCTAAATCTGTAAGGGAAAGTCTTTCACCAGCAGAAAAAGCTAGCACAAATCGCAAAAAACGAGTTGCAAACGCACGGTCAAGAAGAAAAGCTAAGTATAGTAAGTCAATAGCTAGAAAAGTGCGTAATGCTTAGACATGAAAGTAGAGTGCCGAGGCAAAAAATTTTATGTTTACACAGAAAAAGAGGCTAAAAAGTTAAATATTACTCCAGTTAAAAATTGGAGAACAGCTAAAAAGGGCGATTGGATAAAAACTCAAGACGGAAAAGTCATTGAGGTAATTGGAAAAAGAGAAGAAAAGCCTTCAAACACTAAAAAATCATATATTTTTATTAGAACTGGATATGGAGAGTGCGGAGTTCATAAAAAACATGTATATGCACAAGAACAACCAAACTATTATCGTGATAAATACTATTTTGGTAAAGATTTAGTTAAGAATGTTAGACCTACAGCTAAACAAAGAACATTTGTAGATGCTCTTTTTTTGCATGGTAAGACAGATAAGCTTGGAATGTGGGATGCAGAATCAATTATTCTTGCCTACCAATCAATATATAAGGATAACAACCCAGAGCAAGCACTTCGCAGAGGCATGGGAATCCTTAAAAGAAAACATATTAGGGAGTATATAGCTATGAATATGAGAGAAAAACTAAGTGCGATTGGAATGGACGACGATTATGTTGCTAATAAATACAGAGATATGATAGAAAATGCAGAGATTCCTGCTGCAACAAAGCTAAATGCATTAAATAGAGTTAGTGATATGCTTGGGCATCTTACAAAAGAAAAGAAAGAAGAGCAGATTGAAGGAGTATTCGCATTATCTGATGGCGACATTAAAAAATTATCATCTGTACGCAAAACTATTGCAGAGACTACTTATGGCCCAAAAAAAGATAAAAACGAACAGTTTTACTCATCATCCACAATCAAAGAGTGAAGAAATAGATGTTACACAGCCTGGAGTGGTTCATATTGATGATGAGCCATATTTTGTTGATGGCGTAGTTGCAAAATTTATTCTAGAGCTACTTGACGAAGTAGATATATACAAACAACAATTAGAAGACATGGAAAGATTTACAGGACATTTTGGTGAAGGATAGTAAAAAACAAAAGATGCTAGAGGCTATGTACCTCGATATTTTTACATTTGCTGAAGTTTTATTTGGCGACCCTGAAAATTCTATGCACTATCATTGCCGTTCAAAGTCTCCTGAGTTTCATAGAGAAATAGCAAAGACACTTATTGATATGGATGGCGGTGACAAGTTAGCAGTAGTTGCGCCTAGAGACCATGCTAAGTCTACTTTTATTAATTTAATATATCCTCTACATAGAATGCTGTTTGGTGAAGAAAGATTCTTACTTCTTATATCAGAATCTGAAATGCAGTCAAAGTATAATTTAGAAGCTATTGGAAACGAAATAGAGTTTAATCCAAAGATTAAATATTTTTTTGGAGATAGAAAAGGTTCGATATGGGGAAAAGAAGAAAAAGAAGTTATTGGAGGATTTGATGAAAAAGGCAATCCAAATGTAATGTGTAAGTGTTTGATAAGAGGTACAGGTCAAAAAGTTCGTGGATTAAAGTATGGTGCTTATCGCCCAACTCTAACAATAATTGACGATGGAGAAGGCGAGTCAAATAGCACTACCCCTACAGCAAGGGATAAATTCAGGAGATGGTTAAACGCAGCTGTAATTCCTGGTTCTGGAGATGCAAAGCTTGTATTTATCGGTACTATTGTAGATACAGATGCATACTTAAATAGAATAGCAGGGCCATTAGCTTATGATAAAGAGGGTAATTATAAGGTCAAGGGTTGGAGGTCTTTATTTTTTCAAGCAGTTCCTCAGAATTTACCTAAAGGAAAATTTTCTACATCAGGTAATGAGTTTGTAGATAAAAAAGGAAATGTAAAAGTTTTATGGGAAGATAGAAGACCATACTCTTGGTTAATGTCTGAAAAAGAAAGACTTAAATCAGAAGGCGATATTGCATATTTTTATCAAGAATATCAAAATATACCTGTAGATGACAGTTTTCGCATTTTTAAACAAAAAGATATGCGATACTGGGAAGGTAGGTATATGTATGAAAACGAACAAAGTTTTATTATGAGGACAGATGAGGGTAGAAGAGTAAAGCTACCTGTTAATATGTTTATGGGAGTTGACCCTGCATCTAGTGAAAATGTAAAAGCAGATTATACAGTTATTATGGTTATAGCAGTAGATAAAGATTATAATATATATGTTCTTGATTATTTTCGAGGTCAAGTTGCTCCTATGGATGGTGCAGATAAATTATTTGAGCTAGCAGATATGTATAGACCAAGAGATATAAAGATTGAAGAAACAGGTCATGTTATGCTAGCAGACTATGTAAGAAGACATTCTAAAGAAACAGGTAGGTTTTACAATATAAATACAAGAAAAGCTATAAAGGCTAAATATTATAGAATAAAACAAATGCAACCTCATTTTGCATCACATTCTGTTTTTTTAAAAGAAAGTCATGAAGAGCTAGAAACAGAGCTTTTAAATTTTAAAGAACATGGAACATTTAAAAAAGATACATTAGATGCTTTGAGATGGGCAATAGACGATATATGGGCGCCTGATGTTGAGCAAAATAAAAAAGGAGATTGGGTAGCTCCTCCTCCAATTACACAGGTAGATTGGGAAACAGGCCAAATGTTTAGTGCTGCGGATTTTTTTGAAGCTTAATGGGTAATTTTGATATTGATTTAAACTTCGGTCAAATATACGAAGAAAAAATAAGAGAGCTTTTTGAGGGCGAAGGAAGTATAGAAGTAAAAACTGAAAGAGATATTTGGGCTGATACAGGCAATATTGCTATAGAAATACGCTCAAGAGGTAAGCCTTCAGGTCTATCAACTACTGAAGCAAAGTGGTGGATTCAAGTATTTACAGTAGATGGAGATGTAAAATTTATGTTGATGTTTAGGGTTGACAATCTTAGAAAAGCCGTTAAGTATCTATATATCAATGAGTTAGCGCCAAAAATAAATGGCGGAGATGACAATACATCTGAATTAATATTAGTTCCAATATCAACATTACTTTTGTTAAACAAAAAATTTTGAATTTACTATACTAATTTTGTAACATTAATATACAACATATGTTAAACTTACGAGAGCTTGAAACTAAAAAAATTTCAGCAGAAGAAGTAAGGGCAGATTATTTACTGTTTGAAAGTTCTTCTAGCGAATATCGCTATCAAATGGCAGAAGACCATGAGTTTTATCTAGGTTCACAGCTTACTAAGACACAAAAAAATTACTTGCTCAGCGTGGGTCAGCCCCCCGAAGCTAACAATAAAATACGCCCCGCTGTTGAGCAGGTTTTGGCGAATATCGCTGCATCTGCTCCTGAATGGGATGTTCACGCTGTGGGCAAAACCGATAATGATGCAGCATTCGTCTTTGACCAACTACTAGATAAAATATGGTACGAATCAGATGCTGATGTTCATTTTAGGCAAGCTTGTAAAGATTTTATTGTAAAAGGTATAGCATATATGTATGTTTATCCTAATTACAAAGGAGATGGTGGTTTAGGTACAATAAATGTAAAAAGAATGCCACCTGAATCAATTTTTGTAGACCCTAATACATCTTTGCCAGATTTTAGTGATGCTAGCGCAATAATTTACTCCGACCTACATACCAAAGAACATTTAAAAGTTTTGTTTCCTCAATATGCTAGAGAGATTGAAGAAGCTGAAGAAAACAATCATAGAAATGAAAAAGAATCTGGCAAATACTCTAGGGACAATATAGAAACTAGAGGAAGTCATGACTTAGACCATCAAACTAGAGTAAGAAAGTATTGCTACTTTAAAAAAATAAATGTTCCTCATGCTTTAATACTAGATACAGCAACAGGCAAAAGCAAACTTTACAATAAAGATGAATATAAAAAATTAACTGAAAGCAAAGAGTATGATGAGTTTTTAAAAGAAGGTTTTATTACAGAACAACTTACTTATCAAACTAGAATTAGAGAAGTTTTTGTTGTTGGAGACAAGCTTTTATATGATGAAATATTACCAATATCTGAATATCCAATTACTGTAGCTTGTAATGAGCATGCTGGTAATCCTTTTCCAAGTGGAGATGTTAGGCACGCAAAAACTCCTCAAAGAATGTTAAATAGAACAGAAGCATTGCTTATATCACATACAAATGCTACTACTAATTTTAAGTTACTTTACGAAGATGGTGCTATAGATGCTAGCGAAATACAAAAATGGCATATACCAAATGCAATAATCCGTGCAAATCCAGGTGCATTAGCTAGTGGTAAGATTAAAGAGTTTTCTCCACCAGCAGTATCTTCTTCTTTATATACAGAAAAATCAAGATATGAAATAGATATAGAAACAGTATTTGGTGCATATAAATTTTTACAAGGTAATTCTCAAGGTGCGCCTGGAACAGTAGGTGAAGCTCAGATAATGGATGAATCTTCATCTAGAAAACAAAACTGGAAAATATTACCTATATATGACATGTTAACTAAAACTGCAAAAGTTATAACTCAATGGATGCCTAATATTTATGACCAACAAAGAACATTAAGAATTGTTAGTCCTACTGGTGAAGAAAATGAAGTTACTCTAAATATTCCTGTTATAGACGATAAAACAGGTGCAGTAAAAAAATTATACGATATGGAAACAGCTAGTTTCGATGTTAGGGTTGTTGTTGGTTCAACTCGTTCAACATCTCCAATGGCTGAATTACAAAAAGATTTAAGTCTGCTAAGTGCAGGTATTTACGATAGAACGCAAGTTATTATGAACATGAAAGGTGATATAGACAAAGCATCTTTAATGCAGAGAATGAGCGAAATATCAAACTTGCAATCACAATTAGCGCAGGCACAAGAAGAACTCAAGAGAATGCGAGGTGACTTGCAGACTCGTGAAAGAGAAGTGTTCCATGCTAACATGAGGGCAGAGATAAGTGAAGCTACCAAACCAGTTTCTGATGCGGTAAGCAATATCAAGTCTAATGCTAAATTGGAACAAGCACGACAAAGAGATAAAACTCGCATGGTCGGTGAGGAATTATCTGTCGTAAAACAAGCGATTAACTCAGAACCAGAAGCTCCGCAAGCATAGCGGATAACTTTAAAGGAGCATCGTCATGACAAATGAAGACCAGAAAAATCAGAATGAAGAAATGAATGAAGATAACCTTATAGCTGAACTTGATAAGTTCAACTCAGGCTCTTTACCTGAAGATGAAACACAGCAGTTAGAAGAACAAGCTGAAGAAACATCTGAAGAAGTTCAGGAAAGTCAATCTGAAGAGAAAGTTGATGAAGAACAATCAAATGAAAACGAATCCGAGATTGAGCAATGGCTAATCGAGAATAAATTCAAAAATGATGAGGAAGGCAAACAAAAGCTAGCAGAAGCTTACAAGCAACTCCAGTCTAAAACAGATAAAGAAAGAAATGAATGGGGTACTGAAAAGCAGAAATTTGAAAAGCTAGCTCAGTTAGATGACTTTCTTAGCAACAATCCTGATGTTGTAAAAAAGCTAACAGAATCTGTTCAGCAAAAACAAAAGGATGTGAATGCACCGCCTGTTAAGCCTGATGATTATGATATTCTAGATGAAAGCGTTGATAACTCTAGCTCCGCAAAATGGAGAGCAGAACATGACAAATGGCTTATTCGTCAAGGTGCTACTCAAGCCATGATGGAGGTTGAAAAATTAAAATCTGAGCTAAATCAGTCTCAGGCTTTTGATGCAGAAACCGCAGAGTTACAGAAAATGGGGTTAAGCGATACAGATATTGTAGAGTATAGACAATTTATGGCTGACCCAAATAATGTTTCTCAGGAGAACTTAGTTCGTATTTGGCAAACTTTATCAAACAAAGGGGATAATTCTAAACCAAAAAAAGTTGAGCAAAAACCAAAGGTAAAAAATAAACCTAATAGTGCAGCTTCTGTTAGCGGTAATGCACCACAGGCAATCGAACCAGAGGAAAAAGCAGTAGACGAATTTTGGAAAGGGATTATGCAATTTAATAATTCAAATAGGTAGTGTTATAATGCGAAAGGATTGTAGCGCTACTGTGACATAAAACGGAGGTAGAAATGTCTACAACAAGTTACGGTTCTGGAACTGCTCTCCAATTTTCAGATGGGTCTCAAAGACAAGTCTTAGAATTAGGAGACAAAATCCATTACTACAATCCAAATGTTACTCCCATTTTCTCACTTTTTGGGCAACAGTCAGTTGTGACTCCAGTTCCTATTTTTGAGTGGATGGAAGATGAGTACATGATTAAAAAAACAGAGAAGTTCACAACAACTGCTGCTCAATTATCTGACACGGCAAGTGCTGGTGATAATGGTGATAATTCTATATTGATTTGTGAAAGGCAAGCGCAAATGGAAATGTTTGAAGTAGGAGGTATATACTCTGCATCTCATTCTGGAAGTTCATTTAGCGATGGAACTATTACTCATTTAATAGTTATTGCTCTTGGTAAAGATGTAAACCATGCTAGTGCAACAGACCTTATGGTTCAATTTATTGGTGCGCATGCTCATGCAAGCTTAGATGCTTATAATACAGTATTAGAAGGAGACGGAACAGATTTAATTGTTGCTAATTCTTCTGGTGTTATGACATTAAGTTATGTAGCTAATGCAGGTCGTTTTTATGATAATGGAGTTGCAACAGACCATTATGGCTATCAAACACATAGTGGAGGCAATGGAATTGGTGAGGCTAATTTTGCTGATGCTGATTATTTCATTAGAGAGAATGGAATAGCTGGAATTGCTGAAGGCTCTGCTGTTGGTGTTGAAACTCGTAAGAAAGTTCGTAGGTTGAAAAATTGTACTCAAATTTTTCGTGAGCCTTACACTATTACAAATACTGCAAAGGTATCTGAGCAGTATGGTGGCCCTGAACTTTCAAGGTTGCAAGCTAGAAAGTTAGCTAAGATAAAAGGTGACATTGAGTTTGCTATGCTTACTAATGGCGCTATTTCTCTTGATGCTAGTGCAGAAAATCCAAAAAGAACATTTCAAGGAATAGGTCTTGGAACTTCTAATGGTTCTATTTCATCTTTGAATGGGTTTGATAATTCTAATCTTCAATTAGATTATTCTTCTGGTACTTTAGCTCATATGGACTCACTTACTGAGTTTATATTCTCAGATATGGTAGCTGGAAGCATGACGAAGACAGTATTTGCATCAAACAAATGGATGGTAAAGCTAGCAGCAATGACTAGAAGTGCTGATACTGGATTCTATGATTCTGGTGAAGAAACAAAGGGTGGATTAAGAGTTCGTTCTTATCTTGGCCCTGTTGGTGAGCTTAACTTTGTCCCTCATCCTTATTTAAAGGGTGCGTATGAAGATTATGCAGTAGCGATTGACCCTGCGAACTTTTCAGTTCGTCCTTTGGCTGGTCGTGATATGCAACTTCGTACAGACATTGTTCAGGATGGTCGTGATGGTCAGACTGATGAGTGGCTAATGGAAGTTGGTATGGAAGTTCGTAATGAACAAACTCATGCTATTCTAAAGCTCGTTCCCTAGAACCTAATAATCGCTTGGGGGGTGAGCATGCTCATCCCCTAAGTTAGGAGTAAGTATGAATCAAATAACATACGGAACTGGGTCAACAGGATTTAGTGATGGTTCTAGTCGATTAGTTTCTACATTAAAAAAGAAAAAAACTCGTTTTCGTAAAAAACGCAAAAAGAAGAGGTATTAATGCGCTATCAAGAAGCATATGAATTAGTTGATGCAGGTGTAGTTGCAGGTGGTATAGAGATACCTGTTTCTCATAATTTAATAGAAATATACTTTGACCAATCTGTAAACGATATTGCAATGAGGTCTGTTAAGAAAAAAGACTTTCAATCTTTTTCTTCTGGAGGCAAAGAGCATGTTTTTACAAAATCTAATTATTCAGGGCAGATTTATAAAGTAGAGCTAGACCAAAAAGATGTTCCTTTTGTTGATGAATCAGCAGTTATTTCTAATGTTGATGATGATGATATTTCAAATATTGGATACTATATTAAAACAGATTTTTCTACAGGTTCAATTACAGGAGTTAGCTCAGCTTCTCCAAGTGTTGTAACATCTGCTTCTCACGGACTTAGCACAGGAGACTTTGTAGTATTTAGTGAAATAAAAGGTCATTATACAACAGCAAGTAAAATTTCTCATTTAAACAGCAAAAGACTTGCAGTTACTAAAGTAGATGATAATAGTTTTTCTGTAGCAGTAGATTCTTCAAGCGGAACAACAGCATATTCTAGTGGTGGAGTATGGCAAGAAGATACTCATAAAATTTTATTAACAAAAAACCCTGATGCTAGTACACCTTTAAAAGTTTATTACTATGCTAAACCAGAACAAAAATCAAGTATGTCTAGTAGAATAGATTTGCCAGAACAACTAATTCCAGCAGCTATTCATAATACACTAGGTCATTTTTTAAATCTTGGAGGAAATCTTCAAGTTGGTAGCGGGCATATGGGATTAGCGAAAAAACTAGAACAGGAATACATTGAAACATCAAGGGCAAAAGAACCTATGCCTCATTTGATACCAAATCCTATGCAGGTTTTTGTAACAACAGAGAATGGTTCAATAAACAATTTAACTGGAGCAGATGATTAATGGCTACTTTTCAAGTAAGAATAGAAGACATAATAGGAGCAACAGCAAGTATTGGCTCTGATGATTCTTCAGCAAACGAACAAGCAATTCAAGATGCTCTGCAAGATACAGCAAAAGATATTATTAACAAGGTAAGACCTGAAATTTTAATACAGTTTTCTACTAAATCATCAAATGTTACCTCTAATCCTATTGCTACTGACATTGAAAATTCTAGAATACTTTTAGTTGAGAGAAGAGAAGATGATGATACGACTAGCTTATATTTATCATGTGTTTATTCAGATGCTTCTTTGCAAGGAAAAATTCAAAATCCTCATAGCATTTTTTTTGCTACTGATGAATCTCCTAGATGGACATTTAACGATAATGATGTTTATGTTTATCCTGAACCAGCGACTAATAATCCTTGCAGATTCTACTCTATGGACAATCCTACTATTGAGCATAATGCTAGCTCTGTAAGTAAATTTCCAGATGAGCTAGAACATGCTTTGGTTATCGGTGCTAGCGCAAGATTAAAACAAAGACAGATTACATTTTTTAATGAAGACGAAGACCCTGAAATTGTATCGCTACATCGCTCTCAATACCAAGAGCTTATAGGAGAATATAATAATGCATTAGCGCCATTTATGAATACAGGAAGCTAATGGCAAAGCAAACATACAAAATTGAAATGTTTCATGGGGGACTAAATACAAATGCAGACCCTAGAGACATGGATGAAAAAGAATCCCTTGATTTAACTGGTGTTAATATAAGTAACATTGGAAGGTTAGAGACTTTAGGTCAATTTACTAGAGATGCAAGTACAAGCCACACATTACAAATATTGCCAAACAGAGGTTTGTTTACAATGTCTTCAGATAAAAAAATTGATGGCACAAGTAGTATTGAGACTTTTATTGTTGCATATGATGATGGTCAAAGTGCTATTGATATAAGAGATAGCGGAGGATGGAATGCTAATCAAATAACTACTTTTGATAGCGATTTGCCCGTTTTTTATGTCGGAGATGGCAATTTAAGAGTTGCAGATGGAGAGTTTGATAATGCTGTTAATAATAAATGGTTTGGATATATAAATTATATTTTATTTGATAGTTTAAACGCTGATTCAGGTAACGCAGCTTATGATAGTACATCTATTGGATGGACTCAAGCTAATCAAGAAATAAAATCTCCTTTTATTGGTAATTGTTTAATATCTACTCCTTTTGCTGGTAGTGATACTGATGGAGTTAATTCTAGTGCATCCGAATATATTGGCAATGTAGCTGATGCAAGCGGAGAAGATGTAGCTTATACTCAAAGTGTAAATTTAAGAGTAGGCTTACAGTTTAATGAGCTTTTACCAAATGCTCATGGTGACTGGACTGGAACTCATGTTAACCTTACTACCGATACCACTTACTATCCGTTAATAGGAAATGTAAATGTTAAAGCAACTTCATCTGCAAGTCAACCAAAATCAATAATAATAGATACAAGTCAAGATTTTTCAATAAATGAAGAACAAAGTTTTGTAATGGGATTCTACATAACAGCTTCTGAATATGCAGATTTAAAAAGAGTAAATATTACCTGTCACACAACAGATAGCGATGGTGGAGATAATGTTGCTGTTAAATATAGATTTACAAAAGAAGAATTAATTTCTGATGCTTGGAACTTACTTGTTTGCTCAATAAATAACACAACTGGTGGAGAATATACTTTTGGAGATACTCTTACCAGATGGGTTTTACAAGTTGTTGATGGAGATGGTAGTTCTGCTAGTCCTACATTTTGGCTTAGTGGCCCTGTGCTAGCTAAAAATTCTTTTGTATCAGGTTTTCAGCCTGGAATATATGAATTTTATCATTCTTATCTATACGATGAAGAAAAACAAGAATCTCTTCCTTTTAAGTTTACAGATACTGGTTCAGGAAATGTAAATAAACTAAATGTATCGGGAGAGTCAGTTTTATTTAATTTTGATTCTTATATAAATCCTCACAATAGCGCTGGAACACCTGTTTATTCTTTAAGTAAACGCATTGTTGGTTCAAGGCTGTATTATAAGCTAGAAGAAAACGATAATTTTTATTTAATAGGAGAACTTGATTTTATTGATAAAGGTTTTAAGTGGTTTCCTGAAGGAGATACATTAGTTTATTCTATGGCAAATGTAACTGGAGATGGAGACCCTTCAGATGATACTTTTTATAAAACATGCGTAATTGTAAAAGCCATAACTCCTTTGTCTGCTAATATTATAGATACATTTAAAACTATAAATGGATATAGTGGTTCTGTAAAGTCTATTGAAGCAAAGTTTAAAACAGCAGTTGTTCAAGGCAGAAGAACATATATTGGTAATGTAAGACAAAATGGAAAAAACTATCCTGATAGAATAATAAAAAGTAAAATAAATAACTTTGATGTTTTTCCAGATAAAATAGGAGCTATAGATGTTGTTGTTAACGACGGAGAAAGCATTGTTAAGCTAGAAACTTTTGCTGACAGAATATTACAGTATAAAGAAAAAACTTTATATATTATAAATGTTGCTGAAAGTGTTGATTTTTTAGAAGAAACGGTTGAAGGAAAAGGTGTTGCATTTGATTATCATGTTGTAAAAACTGATTTTGGTATAGCTTGGTTTAATAAGTTAGGAGCATATTTATATACAGGTAGAGATGTAATTAATTTATTAGAAAGACAGGGGAGAAGACTTTTAAGCGAAGCATATTGGGAAGCATTTGTAACAGATGCAGAAGATGGTAGTGCAGATGATTTAGATATGAGTTCTGCTCATATAGGACATATACCTCAAAGTAAACAAATTTTAATAAAAAATGAAAATATGGATGTTTTAATATATGATTTTGTAATTCAAGCTTGGACAAGAGGTGAAGTTTTAGCTTACGATGTAGGTGGAGGAGTTAGCAATTTTGCAAACAACGCAAATAGAGAGTTATTTTATCTAACAAATACAGATTCTGATGTTATGACATGGGATGCATCTCCTTCTACTGGAAATCCAGTAAAATTTATTACTAAAGACATTGATTTTGGTCAACCATCTGTAAGAAAAAAAGTTTATAAAGTTTATATATCTTACACCTCTGGTGCAGGTGGTGTGCCTAGCTTTAGATATGGAGTAAATGGAGACACTACACCAACAAATAGTCCAGTTGCTGTAACTGCTTTTGCTAATAATCAACCAGAGTGGACTCAAGCAGAATATAAATTTAACTCAGATGCTAATAATTGTTTTTCTCTACAATTACAGTTTGGAGAGTCTAGTGTAGGTGGTGGTTTTAAAATAAATGATATAACAATTATTTATAGAATGAAAAGTGTTAAGTAATGACATTAAATAGACAAGAAAGAAAATTATTACATCAAAAATCTAATCAACCTACTCTTGGTTCAGGTGTTCCAAACTCAAGAGAAGGAAACGAAGGAGATGTAGCTTACAGAAATATAAAAGGTTCTGGAGTTGTTCAGTTTTTAAAAACAAACAATGAATGGGTTGCTATATCTTCTAGCGGAGAAATGCCAAAAGCAAGAACACCTGTAAGCAATAGACAAAGTGTTTCTGGTGGAGTGGGACAGCATGGTTCTTTAACTGGTTTAGGAACTGACCATCATACTCAATATTTGCTTGTTTCTGGAACTAGAGCAATGTCAGGCGATTTAAATATGGGCAGTCAAAGTATAACATCTGTTAATAGTGTAACAGCTTCAGGAACTGTACAAGCTGAACAACTTACATCTACTGATGATGCACAGATAGGTGATGATTTAACTGTATTTGGCGATATAACGGTTGATGGTGAGGCTAAATTAGATAAGACGACAATAGATACCGCTGATGGAAAATTTACAGCTAGCGGAGCAAATAACATTGAATTAACAACTACTGGCGCAAATGATATTGATTTAACATCTGGTCAAAATTTAGATGTAGGTGTAGGAGTTGATTATGAATTAGATGTAACGAGAACTTGTGATTGGAATACAGCAACAACAGATTGGGACAATTCAAACACATTTACTCTAACATCTGTTGGAGATGTAACTATTGAAACATCTGGAGCTGATACAGCTAAAACAATATTACTTTTTAATGATAATAATAATGCATCTGCATTTAGAGGAATACATTTAAAAACAGATAGTGGGAGTGTAGGTTCTTCTCAAAATAGTATATTTTTAGAATGTGATAATAGAAGTTCTAAGGGTGGTGGAGATGGAATAGATATTAGAAGTGAGGATGGTATTTTAATTAGAGCAGAAGACCCTACTACTGGGACTGCTTCTAATATTCAAATAAGAGCTACTAATCATATTGATTTACAAGGTGGGACTGCTAGCATTTCTCCTACAGGAGATTCTATTACAAGAGTAAAAGTACATGGAATAACAGAAATAGTGCAATTATATAGACCTTCTGGTAGTTCAATTACAACTAATTTAGAAACAATAACTTCACCTTTTGGAGGTTCTCCTGAAACTGGTCATACTGAATTTGAAGCAATAAACACTCAACACTTACTAAGAGCTATTACCTATAAAACATCTACTTCAGTTGCTTGGGAAACAGATACAACTTGCCATGTTACAAGTGGTAGCCCTACAGTTACACATGATGCTAATATTAGAATATTAAAAGGTCAAAAAGTAACAGGAACTGGAATACCTGCTAATACATTTGTAGGAGGTACTGTAACTTCAACTGAGTTTACATTAAAAAATTCTTCTGATGTAGATGTTAATGCTACTGCTGGAGATGGTTCAGAAATAACTTTGCAATTTTTTAATCCAAGTGCTATAGAAGAAGATAATAGAATAGGTATAGTCAATAAAGATAATGATGATAATGTATTAGGAACTATTTGGCAAATAACTGTTTACTATACATGCTCTTCTTCAAAAAAGAATTTGCAAATATTTTATCTTTATTTTACAAGTTCAAGTAGTTTTGATATACATACATCCGTTGAAGATTTACATTCTACAGCTGCTGGTGTATTAAATTGGGATTCTAATCAAGGTATAACATGGCAAAATGAAGATACTCAAGATGCTACAGTTAGAGCTTCTGCTTTACGAATACAAAGTGGTAACGATTTTTAAATAAGGATATATTATGGCAACAATACAAGAACTACTAGAACAAAGAGCAGGGGGAGTTGGACAAGCTCGTTCTGATGTAAATTTTTTACTAAAGCAAATACAGCAAAGAATGAGAGCTGCTCAAGAACAAGATAAGCAAAGAGCTAAAAATATAAAAAGCGCAGGAAAAACAGGTTTAGATGCTATTAAAACAAGAAGAGATTTTTTGTTAGCAAAAAGAGGAAACCCTAATTTATCTTTTAAAGACTTTTTAACAGATAGTAGAACATCTGGTAAGTTTATGGAACAAGGCGTAAACCGAGTTGTTTCTGGCGAATCTCCTAGATTAACAATGTCTGAAACATTAAATCCTTTTAGTAGAGAGTATGCTAGAGACTTAAATGTTGAAAGAAGTAATGAAAGTTTAGAAATGCTTAAAAATTTAAGAAGAGGAGCAACTCCATCTGCTGAAGCTAGCATGCTACCTAATCAAGCACTTGGAGAAATGCCAGGATTTGATGATTTTTCAAACTTGCCAAGTCCTCCTCCTCCACCTGCAATGGGAGATGTTTCAGGTGAAGGATTATCTGCATTATTAAGAAGAGGTCAAACTCCAATAGTTCCTGAAGTTACTACTCAATATGCTAGTCCTTCTCAGGTTGCATCTATGACAAAAGCAAATCCAATACAGATGCAAGCAGTAGATGCTGTTCAATCTCCTTTGGGTGGAATAAGAAGAGCAAGTGAGGGTCTAGGAAATATAGAAAGCGTACCTATGCCTGATGCCCCGCTAGAACAAGCTAGCAAACTTGGAAGTCTTGGTAGAGTTGCTGGTGGCATTGGAAGCGCAGCTTCTCTTACTTCAGGATTAAGAGACATAGCAAGAGGGCGAGGAGACTTATCAGCAGTTGCTAGAACTGCTGGAGGTGGCGTAGGTTTAGCTACTGCTTTAGGCGTGCTAAATCCTGCTTTTGGACTAGCAAGTTTAGGTCTTGGAGCTTTAAGCTCTTTAAGTAGAAGGAGATAAAAATGGCAACAAAGTGGCATCCAGCATCAGGAAAATGGGGAATATTTGGAGAAACATCTGGTTCAAAAGAAGCAAGAAAAGCAACACAAAGAATTGATGAAACTATTTCTGATATTGAAGGAAGGCGTGAAGGCCTATCTAGTTTTTATAAACAAATGGGAGACATGCAAACAGAGCAGATTAGAAGTCAGTCTCTTTCTGATATAGAACAGTTTTTAACCGAATCTTATAATATAAGAAAAGAATCAGAAGAAAGAAAAGGTAGAACAGGATTTGCTTTTACTGCTGACCCAGAAGTAGATACAAGACAACAAATGCTAAGAACCCAAACTCAGGGAATATTAGAAGATGCTGAGTTTCGTAAAAGAACATCAGACTTGAACTTAGCACAAAGAAGACAAACAGACTTGTTTGCCCTAGAAGATTTAATTAGAAATTTACAATTAGAAAGAGAAAGTTATTCTTAGGAGTTTATAATGGCCTATAGAGACCCGACATTTAATGCAAATATACTTACTGACTTATTAAGTACATACTTACAACAAAAATCAAACGAAAGAGACAGGTATTTTAAAGCAGAACAACAAGCTAGAAAAGCAAATCAACCTGTAATTAGGCCTGTTGGTGGCAATTTAGTTAGTGTAGACCCAGTAACTCAACAAGTAGAAGTTATTTATGAAGGCCCACAAAAAGTAACAGCTCCAAAGTTAACAAAAGTTGAAGATGAACAAGGAGGAGTAACTTTGCAACCAGAAACAGCAGGTTTGCGAACAAAGCCTCCTAAAAAAGAAAAAGAAGAAAAAATAAAATTGCAAGATGTTATAAAACAATCTAATGCAAGAAGAAAAGAGCTTATAAATATTAAGGAAAAGAAAGCAGATTTATTTGGGCAGCGTATAGATTTTTCAAATCTTCCTTTTGGTCAAGAAGAATTAGATTTTCATAAATCTGTTTTAAAAAATCCAAAAAAATGGATGGAAGAAAATCCTAATCAATTACCTATTTATTCTCCACCTCTTTCAGAAGTAGACACGCCTAAAGTTAGCAAAGGAAGTTTTTGGGAAGATTAATTATGTCTCAAAATGCTCAAAAATTATTTAACTATTTACAAGAAAATGAGTCCAATCCAGAAGTTTTTGGAGACTTTGATGTTTTCCAAGAGCAGTTAAAAGACCCAGAAAAAGCAGAAAAACTTAGAAATTATTTAGGGAATGAAAAGCTTTTTGGCGATTCTGCTACATTTTACAATAGAATAAATGAAGCACCTATAAAACAACAGGAAAACACTTTACCTGCTGATTCTAATATTGTAACAACAACAAAAGATGATTCTGGTACAGATATATTAGATTTAGAAATGAAAAATCCAGGGGCTTCTGCACCTGCGCTAGCTCAAATAAACAATCCTGATTACGAAACAAATCAAGTAATAGATAGCTCAGACCACGGATATTTTCAAATAAACAATAAATATTGGGATGATACCTCTTCAGTTCTTTTTAATAAACCAGTACAAGATTTAAACAATCTTGAAAATATTGCTATTGCTTCATATATTGAAAAAAAATCTCCAAACGGGTGGAATAATTGGGTAGCATTTAATAAAGGAAAGCACAAAGACTTTGATGGAGTTACTGATGAACAGCTAGTAAATACATATAAAGTTCCTGTTGATGTTGTGCAGTTAATAAATGAATCATTTGATGACCCGCAAACAGCAAAACAAGTTATGTTAGCTGAGTCTGGTGGAGATTCAACTGCTATAAATGTAAACTATACACCTCAAGAAGAAGGAAAAGAAACTGTATCTCCACAAGTTTTACAACAAAGTGAGTCATTACTTAATCAATTTAAACCTACTTTTGAAACAGCAGAACCTGCTAGCACACAAGTTTCAGATATTGAAGTTGGAGCTAGAAATGATTTACCTATATCTGCAACAGCAAGACAAACAACTGAGTTTTTAATTAAAGGTATTACTGGTCAATATACAGACTTGTATAACACTTCTGAGTTTGAAAACAGTAAAGAAGTTGTTGACTTTGCAACAAACATGGTAAGCACGATTGCAGAGTTTTCTGCAATGCCAATAGACATGGTTCAAGCTTTGGGGTCAGACCCAGTTGGCATTGTTAAAGGTTTGATACAAACAATGCCTGAAGAATTTTTAACATATGCTCAAGCTTTAAATATTGTTGATGTTGTAAATCCTGTTCTTTCGTTGGCTAATCTTGGTTATAGTAAAAAAGAGTTAGAACAAAACAGGCAAAAAGCTCAAAAGTATATTTTTGATACAGGCGGTGTTTATGCATATTTTGCTGCTACTGGTCTTACTAGCATGGGTAGAAAAACTCCAAAAGTTGCTCAAAAAAATAAAGAGCTTGCTGATGTTGTTGAGCTAGCAAATGATAGACCAGCTAAAAATGCAGTAAACGCAGAGCAACAAAAAGCAGCGCAATCATTAAAAAATGACCCAAATCTTTTAAAAAAAGCAGAACAAATTGTAAGTGAACAACTTGAAATAGATTTTCTTGAACCAACAGTTGTTGATGATTTTTTAAAAAAAGCAGATGAAGCTGTAAGTACATCTATAGACTTAGACAGAGATATTCCAACTGTTGTTGGTAAAAAACAAAACATTGATAAAAAATTAAAAGAAACAGAAAAAAATGTTAAAAAGTTAATTGATTTAGAAGAAAAAAAAGTTAAACCTGTAAAAAGAAAATCTGTTTCAGATGAAATTGTTCAACAAGTTAAGATAAAAAAATCATCTGATTTGTCTAAAGGTAAAGATATAGAGTCAATAAAAGGAGAATCTGCAAGAAGATATAAAAGCAAAGAAAAACTTGATGCTTATATAGAAGAAAAACTTGGAGAATATGTTGGTCAAAATGTTATTGCTAGATATGGAGTAACTCAAAAAGGAGATTATTTAGTAAAAATATTTCAAAAAACAAAAGAACAACCGTTGCCAACCACAGCTACAAAAAGACCTCCTTTAAAAATTGATAAAGATTCTGATGCTCCAGTAGTAAATAAAATGCGAGACCCAAGAAGTTTAAAAAGAAGAATACAAAATCAAGATATGCTAGCTGAAAAATATTCAAGTGAAATATCTGAACTAAATAGAAATTTAAATTCACAAATAGATGAGTTGTTTACACTAGAAGCTCAAGCTTTAGATTCTGGAATACAGTCTCCTAGAATTAATTTAATTAAAAACTCTATAGATGCAACGACTAAACTTATAAATAAATCTCAAAGCGATTTAAGATTGTTAATGACATCTAAAGATTTATTAAAAAGAGTTGCTAAAAATGTTTCAGGAAGAAGTGCAAAAGGTGCAGTTGGTAGAAATGTAGGAAAAACTACAAAAGAAAAACTGCAACAAAGATTAAAAGATAAAGAATTAATTGACGATATAAAACAACTATGGAGCAATGGAAAAACTGGTTATAAAATTAATAAAAAAGGTTTAATAAGATATTTAAAAGAAATTGGTAGCGATGCTAAAACAATAAGATATGTAAATGCAAATTATAAAAGAATATCTGATGAGGCTTTTTTTGACAATGCTAAAAAACTAAGCTCAGAAATAGCTGAAGAACTACCTCAGAGTCCTGGTCAAGTTAAAGGAACTACTAAATTTGGAGTAAATAAAAGACCTTCAGATGATTATTTTGCTAATATAAGAGTTGAAATAATGAGCGGTAGAAAACCAGATGCTAGAAGACTTGCTTTGGTTGATTTATTTGAATCTTTAGTAAACAATGTTGGTGAACTAAAAACTAGAAAAGCAAAAGGAACTAGAACTTTAAAACAAATATCAGAAAATTCACAAACAAAACAAGTATATGCTAGATATGTTGAAGCTGTTCATTTTAAAAAAGATTTAAAATTTGATATAAGAGAGCTACCTGAAATTCAAACTGTAGGAGTTAATCATTTATTTTCTTTAATAGAAGAATTTGCTACAACAAGAAATAATTCATTACGAAAGCCTATAAACGAAGCATTATTATCTGTAGAAGCTTTAATATCTGAACCTGCTAGAGCATTAAGAAATTTAAGAGATATTCAAGCTATAAACATTACAGACTTTACAAAGTTTGAAAAGTTTTTTCCTGATAATCCTGATATGCTTGAAATAATAAGAAGAATTGTAAAAAATGAAGAAATTGATAGAAGTGTTTTGTTTCAAGTAGCTGAGTATGCTAGAAACGCTAAACTAGCAACAGGTTCTTCTGTTGTGAGAAGTCTTGTAGGTAATACCTTTGCTGCGTTAAATGTTTATGCAAGAATGCCTTTTGAATTAGGATATGACTGGATGTTTAATAAATCAATGGGGGCTTTGCATGAATTAACAAACGGTCAATATGGAAATCTTAGCAAAAATCAAATTAACAGACTTGAATCAGCTGCAATGATAAGGGGTCATTTAGGTGGATTTAAAAAAGCATCAAGATTAGCTATAGATATGTTTTTTGAAAATGATAATGCTTTACGACAAAGTGCTTTTTTTAGAAATGAAGGATTTATGTATAAAGATATAAAAGGTAAAAAAGGCGTAGTTATAAGAACTCCTCAAAGAATACAAGGAATAATTGATATTATGTATAGAGTTCCTTTAACAGAAGGATATTTTAGAGCAAATGCTGTAAGACAAGCTGTTAGAGAAGGCTATAAAAAGAACTCTCAGATATTAAAAAGAGCAGATGAAATAATAAAAACAGAATCTTTAGATGGAGATTTAATTGATTCTGCTATAAGAGACGGTAAATACAATGTTTTTCAAAGCGAGCTAGAGGGAATTGGAAGAGTTGTAAACGGTTGGAGAGGTGGAAATCAATGGTATAATGCTGTTGGACAAATATTAATTCCATTTTTTAATACTGCTGGTAATTTATTTAGATATACATTAGAACATACTCCTGCAAATTTTGTTATGAGAGACATGAGAAGAGGATTTGTAGAAGCTTTTACTCCTCCAAAATCTAAATTAAGAAGAAGTTTAGAAAAAAAATTAGTAACTGAAGCAAAAGAAGAAGGGACTAGAACCATTGCAAAAGAATTATCAAAAGTGACAACTGGATTAGGTGCTATGTATTTAATGAATCGTCTTATTTTAGATAATTCAAATGATAATATAAGCGGAGATTGGTCAGATATGTTTCCTGAAGAAAGAAATATGAGAACAAATTTAGGCCAACAAGAATATTCTATAAGATTAGATGATGGAAACTGGGTTAGCTATAGAGGTTTTGAGCCAATATCAAGTTACTTAACGCTTTTGCAATCATATCAAAAAACTGCTTTAGAATCACAAGATGAAGAAACAAAAAAACAATTAGCACTTCAAGCTAAATCTGCTGTTACAGAAATAGCAAAATCATTTGCTGAGAATCCTTTTCTTGCAGGAACAGGAGATTTATTTAAAGCTTTGCATGGTAGAAAAGATTGGGCAGAGCTTGGTTTTAGCTTAGCTGCTGGAGCTGCGCTACCTGGAATTGTTCGTCAATATGCTAGCATAATTGATGATAAAAGGCGTTCAAGGTTAAGAGCTAATGATATAAATGAAAATATAGACTATATAGATGTTTTAAAAAGTCAAGGATATAATACACTACCTTTTTTTACTGATAAAAATTTAAATGCACTTGACCCTTTTGGAAGAGAGATAGATAAACCAGACCCTGTTGGTGGAATATTTGCTATGAGATATACTGAAGCAAAAAGTGACCCAGTATATCAAGAAATACAAAAAGTATTTTTTGATAGAGATAAAGGTTTTCAACCAGCATCTCCTTTATTTACTGCAAATGAGTTTGCAAAAATAGGATTTACACCTGAAGAACATTGGACTTTAATAAAAGTAAGTGGTGAAGTTTTATATGATGCTATTTTACAAGAAATGCAAAAGCCTTATTGGCAAGAAACAAAACCTGCTATAAGAGCTAGAATTATATCTAAAGCTAAAAATAAAATAACAGATTATTTTAGACAAGAAATATTTGCTAGTTATCTAGGCCCAATAAAAGAAGAAATGATAAACGCTGAAATAGAAGGTATTATTACAAATAACAAAGAAAGAGAAGAGTTTTTACAACAAAAAAGAGATGAGTTTGAAAGATTATCTTTAGATGATTTAAGAAAAATGGCACAAAAATCAAAACCACCTAATTTTACAGTTCCGTATTTAGATTAATCTTTCTTAAATTCTGTTATATTTAATAATTGATGCGTCCATGTCAACCATTCTCGGACGGTAAGTCGCACAAAACAACAAGGAGAATATTATGGGTAATTATTTACCAAATAAGTCACATCAAAAAAGTGTAGTAGAGTCGTTAAATGCTGATGTTTCAGCAAGTTGGAGCGTTTCTAGCGCACTAGATATTTCAAGCGCAGCGCACGCTTCTAAAGCTTTAGCTTCTAGCACAAACTCAATATTAATTTATTCTGATTCAGATGTTTACCTTCGATTTGACCAGTCAGCTAGCGATACAATTTCTACAGCAAACGATGTTATACTGCCAGCTCAAACACTTATGAGCATAAGAGTTCCAAATGGTTTAAAAGCTAGCTCAGATACAGCTATTACTGTTCATTTTAAGCAGGTAACTTCTGTTGGAACTAAAAGTTTAAGATTAGTAGAGGTATAAAATGTTTAGGTCAATAACAAACAGCACATCAAAAAATTTAAGTGCAGGCGGAACTTTATCAGGTGATGTTACGATTACAGGCGATTTAACTGTACAGGGTAATGGAACTGGTAATTATGATGAGATAGTAGAGGGTAATTTAATTTTAACTGCTGGAAGTAAACTTGGAGTTGGAACAGGAGATGTTACGCTTTCTTTACCTGCTGTTATTAAAGGGCCTAATACAGATACGGGAGATGCAAAAGGTCAGTTGCAAATTGAAGATGATGCCGCTATTGCGAATACTCCCACAATGGGAATAAGATTTCAAGGTCAATATACTTCTGGTGGTGCTACTGCAACTTTTGGAGGCATAACAGTACAAAAAGCAAATACATCAAATGGTGATTTAGCTTCTAATATGTTCCTATCTACAAGAAATACAACAGGAACTCCTGTTACTGCAATTACAATAGATAAAGACCAGCAAGTTGGTATTGGAACTAGCTCACCTGAAGAAAGAATCCACAGCACAGGAGCAATAGTATCTACAGGCGTAAATAACACAGGAGCAACTGCTGGTACAGAAAGAGCATTTATTGATTTAGTAAGTAATAAAGCAAGAATCGGACATTTTAGAGGAACTACAAGTGCTGGTTCTGGTGGATTACAATTTTATACAGATAGTGTTGAAAGAGCAAGAATTGATGCTTCTGGAAATCTTTTAATTGGAACAACTTCTTCATCAGACCAAGCAGTTCAATTATATATACATGAAGATGATTCTGCTGTTGGTAATACAGGAATACATATTGAAAATGCAAAATCTGATGATGCCGCTGTTTTAATATTGGAAGGGGCAAGAACATCTACGAATGATACTGCTCAAGTATTGTTTAGAAATAGTGATGATTCTGTAGCAAGAATAGTTTGTTTTTCAGGGCATGGTAGTAATAATGATAGTGGTGAATTAAGATTTGATGTAAGTGCAGATGGAACTGCTAGTTCAATATCAACTGCTATGACTATAGATACTGCTGGTCGCTTAGGTTTAGGAACAACTCCAAAAGCATTCACACTTTTTACACCATTACAAATTTCTACAAGTGCAGTTTTAACAGGAAGAGCAGGGCATAATCAGCTTGACCTTGCAAATAATTGGTATTACGATGGTGCAGAAAAAAGAATAAATGCTGGATATGTAGGAAGATATACTCAAAGTTCTGCAGGAGAGCATCAGTTTTTTACTGCTGGAACAGATTCTGCTGATTCATCAATTACTTTTGGAACTGCAAAATTAACTATTGATAACTCTGGTAATGTAGGTATTGGAGTTGTGCCAGAAACAAGTCATTCGTCTAAAGCTACTTTACAAATTGGAGGTTTAGCAGCTATTTCAGCATCACTTGCACAATCAGCTGGTGGGTCAACTTGGTTAGGTAATAATGTTTATATTAATGATTCTGGTCAACAAGCACATATAGTAACAGATGAAGCAAGTGTTTATAGACAGGTTGGTGGAGAACATTATTTTCAAACTGTTGCAAGTGGTAGTGCAGATGCGGCTATTTCATTTACTACAAATATGATTATTGATATTAACTCCAGAATCTCACTTGGCAATAATGATTCTAGCGGAGCTACTTCAAATACTATATTTGGAAGGTTAGCTGGAAACGCAGTTACGACTGGAGCAATAGATAATGTATTAATTGGTAATGAGGCTGGAAATGATGTTACTACAGGAGATTATCTTGTCGCTATTGGTTCACATGCTCTTTCAAAAGAAGATGTTGGAAGAAGTTCTATTGCTATTGGTGCATCAGCTTTAGGAAGTCAAAACACAGCTGGAGAAGGTTCTGTAAATACGATTGGGATTGGAACAAACGCTGGTTTCTATAATGTAACAGGAACTGAAAATGTTCATATAGGTCATAATTCTGGACTTGGAACAGATGGTCAAGGTGGTTCTAATATTACAGCAGTTGGAAATGAAGCATTAAAAGTTGCTTATGGTCAAGATAATGTTGCTATTGGTAGACAGGCTGGTCTTGCAGTAACAAGTGGAGTTAGAAATTGTTTAATTGGAAACAATACTGGTGATGCTATTACAGATGCAAATTATGTAACTGCTGTTGGAATATTTGCTGGTAGTGCAATTAATCATACAGATGCAAATGGAACAACTCTTTTAGGATATTCTGCTGGATTATCAATTACTGATGGCATAGGTAATGTTGCAATAGGTTATGAATCTGCAAAATTACTTACAACTGGAAATTATAATACTGCAGTCGGTCATCAAGCGTTAGGATTAGCTTCAAATACAGGAAGTCAAAATACAGCGATTGGGTTTCAATCTGGACTCGATATTACCTCTGGTGTATCCAACACTCTTATAGGAAGTTCAAGTGGATTTAATCTTAACACAGGTGGCAATAATGTTGCTATAGGTGATACTGCATTAGCAGCTGCAACTAATTCATCTAATATTGTAGCTATAGGAATATATGCTGGAGATGCAATAAATGATGCAGCTGCAGATGGGACTGTTGCAATAGGTAGAGATGCACTTGGAGCATTAACTTCTGGTGCTGCTAATGTAGCTATAGGTTTTGAATCTCAATTAGCAATTACAGATTCTCAAAGAAATACATCAGTTGGTTATCAAAGTTTAAAAACGGCGAGTACAGGAGATTCTAATAATACAGCAATAGGTTATGCTTCATTAGAAATTTCTACTACAGGAGGAAATACTGCTGTAGGAAGTAGCTCATCACAATTTATTGACACAGGAGAAAATAATACAGCATTAGGATATGGAGCTATGACTTCAAGTGGTAGCGGTAACGATGCAAGTCTTAATGTTGCTGTAGGATATTTAGCTTTTAATGGAGCTACTGATGGCGACCAAAATACAATAGTTGGAGCATCTGCAAATCCTTCTGCTGGTACAGGCTCAAATCAAACAGTAATAGGTTACAATGCAACAGGTGTAGCAGATAATTCAGTAACACTTGGTAATGCTTCTGTAACTGATGTTTATATGTCACAAGATAGTGGTGCTAAAATACATGGTGCTACTGCTGATTTAGAAACAAATATAACTGGTGGAGGTCATGTATTATATCTTTTAAATGATGGAAACTCAAATAATAGAACAGGAATAAAAATTCAAGTTGGTGCTTATACTCCTTCATCTGCTGGAGATAATGTTTTTGCAACTTTTTTTGATGGGAATGGCTCTGCTCTTGGAGGGATACAAAATAGTTCAAATGTTGATTTGCCAGAATTTTTTGAAGGTTCTGATGAAAGAATTAAAGATAACATAAAAGATACTGAAGTAAATGCTTTAGAGGTCATTAATTCATTACAATTCAGAGAGTTTAATAAAAAAAATCAATCAAAAAAAACAAAAATAGGTTTAGTGGCTCAAGAAGTTTTAAAAAGTAAAATTCCAGAACTTGTTGGAACTGGTTCTAATGAATCATATAAAGAATACTTTGATGAAGATGAAAATGAAATGTATACGATTGGCATTGGAAACATGACTTATTACTTAATGAAAGCAGTACAAGAACTATCTGCAAAAGTAGAAGAATTAGAAAAGAAATAATTAACTAACAAGGAGTCAATAATGGCTAAAAAAGAAAAAGAAAAGCCAGTCTTGAATCTAGATGG
>CESX01005593.1_pt1 | contig 35583 bp, 16 predicted proteins | sample 326941 | NCBI WGS metagenome assembly CESX01 (sample SAMEA2622357, study PRJEB7988) | marine metagenome | isolation source: saline water (ENVO:00002010), including
GTGCCTGACGATGAGACCGGTGCAATCAGATGCTTACAGTATTTTGTACATTCTTCTTTAGCTGGTGTGAATGGTAGTATATACCACAGCTCTACCTATGCAGCTAAGACTGATGCTGAGTGGGAAGAGATGCGCAAAGAAGCGGTCGCTGACTACAGCGAAATAAAAGAAGAAGTAGATAAAGATATTGCAGAGATGAACTCTCTGTAATGTTTGTGTATTCATGATTCTAGGGAGGGGCTTCGGCCCCTTTCTAGTTTCTTAACTTTAAATCCTATTAACATGAGTAAGATAGTACTTATAGATGCAGATAGCCTACTGTATTTTGAGATGGGTAAAGATACCCTAGAAGAGGCAATTGATGGAATAAACCAAAGAATACAACAGATACTTATTGAAACAGAAGCTGAAAGCTATATAGGATATTTAACATTAGGTAAATGTTTTAGGTATGATGTCGCTAAGACTGTACCTTACAAACATAATAGGAAAGGCGGTTTGAAGCCACCTATCTTTTATGCACTGCGCGTGTATGTGCAGCAAGCTCACGGATTTAGATCTATTGATGGGTATGAAGCAGATGACATGGTTGGTATAGCACAAGATTATTTTATATCACAAGGTCGTGAAGCTATTATATCTAGCCCTGATAAAGATGTGCTACAACAGATTAGGGGTAGACATTATAACTATCAGAAAGCTGAGTTTGTAGAGACTACTGCTGAAGATGCTAAGAAGTTTCTTTGGAAGCAGGTTCTTATGGGTGACAGCACTGATGGCATACCGGGCATACCAGGTCTCGGGCCTAAGACTGCTGATGCCATTATTGATAACATGCCAAAGTCAAAGTTGTCTTATCACGAGGTAGTATTGTCTCATTATATGGCTAAGTTTGATTTACCTGAAGCTGTAGATAGATTTGCAGAAACATTTAAACTTGTATACATACTTAAGAGTCTAGAAGACTTGCATGAGTCTGCATACTTTGATGCGTTTAACCTCCAAACATTTAATACTGATGAATAGTACAGATAAAAAACAAGTTAAGTGGGCACTAGAAAGCCCGCTAGCTTTGTCTCTTGAAGGCGAGCTTAAGTTTAATAGTAGTAAAGATATTATTACTAGTGTATCTTTTAATGAACCAGAACTTACTATTTCTGTGGGTGACACTCAGATGTTTCGTAAGATGCCCTTTAAAGTAAACATTATTGATAAGACTTCTCCTACGAAGTGTGAGCTAAAGATTGCGTCTAGAACAAAGTCTTCTGTATTTATTATGCCTATGCTTAGTGGTAGTAAAGACTTATACTTTTATAATACTTTGTTTCTGAATTGTTTTATAGCAACAGAAGATTATCCTAACAGTATTATATTGTTGTATAGATTTTCCGGCAGTGCTTTGTTTCTTAAGTTTGAACAGGCTCTCAAGAAGTTTACTACTTTTAAAGATATGATAGATCCAAGTCCTCACCATGTAATGTTTGTGTTTGATATACCTAGTAAGTACAAAGATGATTACAATAAGTTTATACTTGGTAAGTATTCTCATTTCTCTCCTGAGTTGAAGGATGCTATATTTAAGTTTCATAAAACAGATATGCATTCATCATTGGGTCAGATACTTTACAAGAGTGAGAAGCGTCGTCTACGATTGAGTCAGAATCTTGGTATGGAGATACCTACAGACATGGAGTTGTTTGATATACCAGATCCTGAAGATGAAATTTATAATCCAAAAATTTATATAAATGAGTAAAGGAATAGAAAAACAGGTAGGGGATTGGTATCCTTTGCTTGAACCGGTACTAAGTTCAAGTTACTTTAACAGCTTGACTACAACAATAAAGAAAGGTAAAGCAGAAGGTAGGATAATATATCCTGATACAAGGCTTACCTTTCGTGCATTTAAACTCTGCCAGCTAAAAGATCTTAAGGTGGTTATCCTTGGACAAGATCCTTATCATGATGGCAGTGCAACCGGGTTGGCTTTTGCTAACAGCGGTAACGGTCCTAGAATTAGTCCTAGCCTTGGCTGGATTAAGAAAGCTCTAGAACATGATTATGATACACTATGTCTTGACTTTGACTATGGTCTTACTAGTTGGGCTGATCAAGGTGTATTGTTATTGAACACTGCGCTAACTGTGGAGAAAGGTAAAGCTGGATCTCACATGGTGCTTTGGAATACATTTACTAAAGAATTATTAACTTCGTTGACAAATACTAAAGATGATATTATATTTGTACTATGGGGCAAGAAGGCCCAAGACTATGCAAAGTTCATTAAAGGAAATAATAAGATTGTCACTGCTCCGCATCCCGCTGCTGATGCTTACACTGGTGGGTCTGCTGGGTTTCATACTAGTGGCACCTTTCGTGCTATTAATGACTTTCTTGATATTCCTATTAAGTGGAATACACGTTGCGGTGAGCCTTTGCCTTTTGAGCGTGATGAAGCTCCTTTCTAAATTTTAAATTATGAAACAGTTAGCAAGAATTATTAAAGACTGTGGCCACCGTGGAAAGGTGGGCCACATTTATGAAGTGATAGAAAAGAATCCACGAGATGGATTTAGATTAATAATGCCAGGTCAGAATCAGTTTACGTTTTGGTATCCAGAAGATTGTGTTGAACAGGTAGAACCTGGTGCATGCACTGTGCCTGCTTGGGCAGAAAAGGTAAAAGCTTTAGAGGAGATTACCACGGGTCTAAATATAGATAAGTGGAAAGTTCCTAAGGATGCTGATTTTGCATGGCACTTGGACAAAGTTACTAAGTCCATTACAGATTTATTGAAGGAAAAGAATGCTGCGTATGGAAACACGGCGTTGAATCCTCTTGGTATCTTTAGTAAGCTTGGTGCAGCTGAAGCTATCAAGGCTAGAATAGATGATAAGTTGGCCCGCATATCTAACAAAGGTCTTAACGATGATACAGAAGACACAGCTAGAGATCTAGTTGGTTATCTTTTGTTACTGTTGATGGCTATTGATAGGGATTAACTTTACTTTGTTCGTACACTTCTAGTATACGTGACATTTGTTTATAACCAGGGAAGAATGGCAACGAGTAATATCCCCATGGGGTCTTATCCCTGTTGTCTTCTCTTTGGGTTATAGCATCTACTACCTCATCCCATGTGTTGTTTGTAGCTTTTAATGCATCTATTACTACACCTGTCATTGGTACAGGAGTTCTGATAAAGCTTACCATTTCATTTGGATTACTTAAGAATCCAAGTTCCATTGCTGTTCTTGACAGTGATGAATACAGTTTTCTTGTGGCCCAAGTTTTAGTGTATAGTCTTTCGTCATCTTCTCCTTTCATACCAAGGGCTAGTAGTGATGTTGCTAGTAGTAATACCATTCGTAGTTCTGCAGCTGCCGCTCTGATTTGTCCTTGTCGCATTGCAAAGTATTCATTGAATGACATCTTTTGTATGTTTGGATTATCAGGATTGTCTTGTAGATATTGTTTGAATAGTTTTTCTGCTACCTCTTTGTTAGCTTTCATTTTGTATCCTAATCCAAAAGTAGTTGCATCAGCTGATAGTTTTAATGCCGTGGTTAGAGTTCCTTTTATTTTACCAAAAAAGTTTTCTTCTAACTGCCATGCTTCACCTGCAATTACACTGTAACGTCCTTGTTCATATACATCTGCTACAGGGTTGTATCTAAATGCGCCTAGTCTTTCTCTAACTAGACGTGGCATCCAGTTCTTAAACTGCATAACAACATTACCAGTTAGAGTTGTGTTGACTACATTAATATCTTCATCAGACATCTGTCCTTTTACAGTTCCACCAACATATCTTACTATACCTCTAAACTTATTCATACCTTCTTCAGACATGCCTTCTATCTTTAAACCATCTTCATTTATAGTTGTTAGTTCAAAAATGGATTTACTTCCTTCTGGTAACAACTCTAATCTTTTAGGCATGCCCTGCTCATTTACACCATAGTTTTGTGACATTGCTATCAAGATATTGTTATCAATCATCTCGTCCGCTTTACGATATGGGTAGTAAAGTTTATCCATAGTGGCGGTCTTTACTAGTTTGCTAGCAGATAGGTTGTTTGCTACACGCATAGTGAAGTCATCTTGCCAAGGCTGGAAGAAGTTTACTAGTCCTAGGTATTTATCTTTTTGTTTATAGAACAGACGATGTGTTTCCGCCATCTGCTTGTTGTTGTAGTGCAGTCCTTTGGCGCCTTCCATATATGCAGAAGCTTTGGCTGCTAGGTATGCAGCTGTACCAGGTATGAATGCAAGTCCTAATACTTTAGCAGAGAAGTATTGCTTGGCTCCTTGTATTACTTTATTCTTACTATAGCCTCCCCAGTCTGCGTCTTTTGTTTGTATACGTTGTCCATACAGATAGAAGTTTACATATAGTTGTTCAAATGTTTCTAGTGTATCTCTAGAATTCATTTTTTCTGCTAGCTTACCTGTCTTATCTAAGAATGCATTACCGGTTGCATCACGCAGCGCAGCTGGATTATCAATTAAGAAACTTTGTAGTGCTAGTATGTGTGCTTCAATTTCTGACTTGTGTGCGTAGTTGTGTACAGATTTGCCCATCAAATATAGCGCACGTCCTAGATCTTTTGTTTTTAAACTATTATCTACCTCTCCATTAGAATTCCTAACCGGTGCCATGTACAGTGCAGGTATAGTTGCAATAGGTAAACCAGTAATCTCATCTAGCATTCCGCCTTTGAAGTTATCATCTTCACGGATCTTTAATCCTTCTAGCAGTGTATCAGAACTTAAGTCGTAGTTACCTGCAGCTATAGAATCAATTATATCTTGATGTATGTTTGCTATGAAGTTACCTTTAATACCTAGGCCTGACATCTCTGCAAACTTTCTGTTTGTTCTTTGGTAGAAGTCAAAGAATTCTTTCAATGGCTTTCTATCATTTAAGTATCTGTATTTATCAGAATAGTATAGTGCCTCTTTTTCAGGCTTAATCTCTAAGTGGTACCAAGCTTTTGGGCTTGTCCATGCTGAATCCCTGCTAAGATCATGCGCGTTTAACCAGGCCTGTTTCATTGCTTCACGTTTCTTTGCACGAACATTGTTTGGATCAGGTACCTTTTCATACTTACCTGTCTTCTCATTATACTCTTCGTAGTCTGCAAACATTTCATCTATTCTTGCAAACTCTCTTTCTTTCCACTTTTCAAACTTCTCTTGGTAGCCTTCTTTCTTTTGGAATGTTTCTTTTGCCCATGCTACATCATTATTCTTTGCAGCATCACGAACTCTTTGATAGTATTCAGGTGTGTATTTACCAACCAGGTTACCAGTATTCTCATCTATCATAAGATTAAACGCATCCATCAGTGACATGCCGTTATCTTTGGCCCACTGTTCTACACCGCCCTGATATTTTTTTATTTCTTTTTCTAATTCATTTTGTGCACGACGTGTTCTTTGTTGCGCTCTATCTATGTATCCCCAGGCTGTTTGGAATACAGGGTGATCAAATTCTGACGCAGTAGCAAATGTTTTAGTTAAGAAGCTAAACTCTTTTACTAGTCTAGTTGGATCTCCTACACCAAACTCTTGACCCATACCAACAACTCTATCAGCTAGTTCTGATTTTAAGTCCTCGTGTGTTCTTTGTATAACACCACTAGCCCTATCAAATCTTTTTACTAGCTTGTTGTATGCGGCTTCGTCAACCTCTCGTAGATCATTGAAGAAGTCTCTTGAATATTTAGACATGCCCGTGTATAAACTAAACTTATCTATTAAGTCTACTAGTTCATCCATCTCTATGTAGTCTGGATTCTCTGCGCCGTCTGGTAAGAACTTATCTTTTACTCCTATTCTTTTTTCTAAAGATCTAACTTGTCTTGCAACTTCAGTAAGCACAGTATCTAATCCTCCATTCAATTGTAGAGCTGTTAGACTTTGTTGTATAGATTCTATCTGCAGAGATAGTTTATCATATTTTTGTGGATTGTTTCTTACCTTTTTTCTTTTTTGTATCAGTGCACCTTTTCTAGATGTGAGTCTTTTTATAAGTTTATCTATACCTTTATCACCAAATAGCTCATTTGCTAGTGGTATTTGTTGTAAGAACTCATTACCTGACAGGCCCGCCGCTTTACCACCGGCTTCCATTTTGACTACCTTGCCAGTTAGCTGGTACTTACCATCTATCTTTTTACTTTCATACTGCACGTGTATAGGTATAACACGAGATTTTCTTACATGCTTTACACCATACTGTCTTTGTAGTATATCTTTATATGCACCTATCTGCATATTGTACTGATCCATTTTACCTACGTGTGGATTCTGTATAATCCTAGCATTCTTACCATAGCTTTGTACGAACTCCGGTCTTGGTGTAATGAACTTGTAGTCTAGTACATCTACCGTACCATCAGAGTATATAAACATAAGGTCAATTGTACCTGCAGTTTCTTCTGCTACTAAACCTTTTCTACCTATAGGGTCATATACAATCTGCTCTGTCTTTACTACAAGTTCTCCTTCAGGATCTATCTTTGCTTGCATTTCTTTTGCATTTGCATACTGCTCAGCTGCTAAAGAATATAGTACATTAAACTGCCCTTCAGTTAAACCAGACTCTTTTTGTATTTGCTTCTTATCACCTTTCTTTTCAGATAGAAGAATCATTATACGCTCCATGGTGTTGTGATGATTTGTACCACCGGTTCTTTTTATCTCATTGTTGCGATTTTCATTTATTTCTATTGCACGTTCTTTACCTACATTACGTATAAACTGTGCACTAGGCTTATCACTTACCCTGTTAGCAATAATCTTATCTGCCTCTGTATCATAGTAACGCTTAGTTGTTCCCGCGGGATCTAGTACTATCTGTCTACCAAGTGCAGCTAGCTCTTCAACCTTTGCATTCTTTACATCTCTGCTTTCTAGTCTTCTACTAGTTTCATCTAGCTGGTTAAGTATACTCTCAACTCGCTGCTTGTCTGACATTGGATTTGTGTCTTCCGCCTGGAAGAATTGCTCTGTTCCTAGGTCAACGTTCTTTAATTCTTTTATACCATTAAGCTGGTCATTCATTATAGCAAACGACGCCTGCGCAAATGGATCGCTCTTAGGCATCTTAAATGTTTTTCTAATAAAGTTCATTACCTTATCAAACCATCTTCTAAATCTTGATACTTTCTGTGGTGTGTCAGCCCCGGTTTCTTGTGCTACTATTTGTTGTGCAATTACTTTACCTATTGCTTCTTCTCGCATTAGTATAGGATCATTCTCATACTGTTTTTGGTAGACAGGATTGTTCATCACATTGCCAAACGCCTCATACTGTTCTATCTCCCGCATCATGGATTTGTATAGCGGGCTACCTTTTGCTCGTAAGTATTTTACAAAGAAGTGAGCTGCTTCTTCTGGTAGAGTATCTAGTCCGGCCTTGCCTTCTACGACTTCAACAACCCTGTTTAACATGTCAGCTTTTGCTACAACATCTATTGGATTACCATTTGCATCTAGTATCTCATCTACTGCTTTGTACTCTACACCTATTGTATCTAAGAAGCTACGCATTTTATTGTTTAGCTCTATGCCCGGATCTCCCTTAGCAGCCACCTGATACTGTGGCGGTAAGAAGTCTCCGACATCATTGAACTCACCAACAGCTGTAGCAAATGGCTCTGCTATGTACTTATCTCTATTGAAGTTTTCTACTATCTCATAAGAGTACAAAGTAGATTGGCCTAACTTTTTATAATTAATACGATGCCTGGTGTTCATCAAAGCATTGTATTCTTTTAATCTTTTGTTTACATTTTTTACCTGCGCATTAGACAAACCTTTGTTAGGGTTTTTAGGTAATCTTAGATCTACCTGGACGTTAGGCGTCTTGTTATTGTTCTTTGTATACATGCTATACGCTCCATACAAACCAACGTTTGATACTAACTTAATCCAGTCTGGGTGTTTTCTATTGGGACATGTAGCCATTTAACATTCAAATATTGTGCGCAACGTATCTAAGTGTGCTGTTAACGCAGGGTTAGTGCTATCAGGTATAACTAGTTTTATGTTTGGATTAGCGTCAAGTAAACTTTTTATTATCACTACTCTAGAATCTATTTCTTGTTGAGTAGATTTGTTACCAGGCTCTAATCCTAGTGGTGGTAGCAAGAAGGTTTTACCTGGGTTCTTCTTTGCTAGCGTATCTATTTTACCTATAGTATCTGCAAATATAGCAAAATCTACCGGTTCTCCATACTGTGCTTTTATAGGTGCAGATATTACATTAGACTTAGCTGTAAATCTTTTTGCTATTGGTAAACCTTTTGCCTTGGCAACTCTAGCCAAACCATTTGCAAATGTTCCCGACTGGTCTACTGGTACAATTGGTATACCATCCATATTAAATATGTCACCTGTAACAGTTTGCTTACCTCTACGCATCTCTTTTACATTTGGATCTAGAGTCTTGTCAGTGTAATCTTTACCATCCAACATAATGTTATTAGTGTTAACCATAGATATTATGTTTCTTGGACCATATTCCTGCAGGAGCATTCCGTTACCTAATGTAGGTATTTGCTCCCATACCATAGTCCATGCTTTTCCTGGAGGTTTCTTTCCTTCAGCTAGTGCTTTAGTTAAAGTTTTATAGTTTGCTTTAGAGTCTTCAGTAAGCTTAAATAATTTTTTAACTGTAGTTTTCTTACCTGCTTTTTTTAATCTTGCCCTTTGCTCTTTTGATAATGATGGGTCAGGTATAATTACAGATATAAACTCTTGAGGAGGAACATTAGGAGATGTCTTTTGTTTAGCAAGTCTTCCAACAACTCTTACAGAATTGCTTGTTCCTCTAGGTAAATCTACTTTTCCTGTTGTTGCTTCATACTCAAACGTATGCTCATCAACATATTGTTTAGTATACTCAGGAACTACAAATGGATTATTAAAATTATTTCTGTAGAATTGTAACCTAAAGTTATCTAGATTAACATTGCTTTGTTCTTTTGTTCCTGCTAAATACTTCTTCAATATAGGCTCAACTATTTCTATGTATTGTTGAGCTGGTATTAAATCCATAAAAGATACAGGAGATGTTTGCTGTCCTGATTGTAGTATTATAAACTTAACAATATCTTTTGCAAGCTCTGGATCTTTCTCCATCAGTACCTGCATGTCTTCTATTAATGCATTACGCTCAAAAGATGTAAGACGTTTGTTAAACTTCTTTATATTTTCTGTAGCATACTCAGGATGTGTAGGATCATATGTCTGCAGTATTGGAAATAACTCATTTAGTATTAATGACTTCTTAGTTGTTTTCTTTAGCTGCATTACTCTTCTAGCTAAACTAGGACTATCTTTGGTTCCTTGGAATAATCTAGAAGCATCCTTAAATAACTCTTGCTGATTCTCTGTTCTAACTGTTTGCAGTATATAGTTTACTAATGCGTTTTCTACCATGCCTGCAAATCTTGCCTTATCATCATTTCCTATATCTCTACGATTTATAATATCTACTATTAGAGAGTCTAGAATAAACTCAGCATCTGCTTTACGCGTAGTGGCAAACAGACTGTCAAACATTTTAGACGAGTCTTCTAAAGACTGTTCAAATGATTTTTGAAAACTTTCATCTAAATACTTATCTAAGTTTACAAATTTGTTTTCAGCCTTTAACGTGTTTAACTTCATTACCTGCATCTTAGCCTCCATTCTATTCTTAGGGGCTAAACCAGATCTATCACCAGTAACTGCTTCGGATAACTCCTGCATTGGAATGGTTAACCCTTGATAAATATCAAAGTATTTTTCAGCTACTTGTTTTTGGAATGTATGATAATCAATCAAGTCTTGCGGTGTAAACTGATCTAACAGTTTTGCTTTTTGCTCAGGAGCCATACTGCTAGACATCTCTTCAAACTGTCTTGCTTTTTCACCTAGAGCTAACATTCTTTCCATTGATGGAATAGTATACTCAACTCCTGCTTCAAAATCTGTGGGCAATCCTGACAATGCAGCAATCTCTTCAGCTTTTGTTTTATGTTCTTCTGCTATTTCTTGATTTATTTTTCGTAGACTTACAGCCGGATTTTCTGTCTTTCTAGCAACCATCTCAAATAGAGCAGGCTGTGTCATAAACTTAGACACAAACTCTAAAGGAACACCTGCTCTAAGCATAGATATGTATGTGCTAGCAGTAGTTAAGTTACCGTTTATGTCAAATACAAACGGATCTTTGGATACATCTACAAAGGCATTAATAAACTCACCTATAATTTCTGACACATAGTTTCCTCCTAACGCATCCCTAGTTCCTCCCATTGGAATAGCCAAGCTTCCATCTTCTAGTTCTATCATTTCATATGCAGGCATGCCTATAGAAAAGTCTGGGTCTACTCTTAACGCTAGTCCAGCACGTTGTGCCTTTATCTGATGTGTGTTAGCTACGGCTGCAATACCTAGGGCTTTCTTACCTGCTAAGAATCTGTTACCCATCTCTTGTATAAACTCAAACTTAAGCAGATCACTAAATCTAGGCGCTTGATTAGACTTTCCTTGTAGACCTCTAATAACATTAGCCATGTCTTTCAATCTCTGAGCTCCAACCGGTCTAACTAACTGTTCATAGTTAGTCTCATTTAAAACAATTTTTCTAGAGTTAGTTAAGATTTGATTCTGAATAGCTTGTGTAGCATTCTGTCTTTCTAATGGTATGTCTTGTTTGTCGACTGCATTAGCTATTTGTGAATCAATCTTTTCAAACTCTTTAGATATTTTATCTTTAAGACTTTGAATAGATACATCCATGCCAGTATCCGCATCTTCTATCTTAGACAGTCTGCGCATTTCTAGTAGTCCTATCTCAAAGTCAATGCTATTTCTTTGTGATCTAGTAGCTTTCTTTCTTTTCTTATACAGATCATCAATCTGTTTGCTTACTTCTTGTACCTCTGGATTCTGATAGTTTTGATAATCTAGTTGTTTTAGTTTAGCAAACTCTTTATTCATTGCTACAACCTTATCTACAACAGCATCACCTAATCCTACCTGCTGTGCTAGTGTAGCATACTTCCTAGGATCTAAAGTTCTAAGCGCTTGTGCTCTTTCAGTACTTGTAGAGTTTGCATTAGTTAGGAATGGTATAACATTTAGTTCATTCTTGCTACGGTTGTATGTATAGTTAGGCAGGAATATAGATAATTTATCAATATCAAAGTCACTACCAGCTTTAACTACAATCTCTGACGGCACCATGATAGCATCACCGGCCTCTTGTGGTAAGAAGCCTGCTATCTCAATTGCTTCTATAGAGTTCAATGCTGATGTTGGGATACGGAATCCATACACTTCAAGCATCTCTTTGCTTCCTATCTTTTCACCGTCTCTATATACACCATCTTCTCTTATAGTAACATCCTCTCCAATTAACTCCTTGAAGTAGTGCGGTAACATTACTTGCATTGCTTTTACTTCACCATCTTCTTTTCTATAGAACTGTAATGCAGCAACGTTTGCTCCATACTTGTGCTTATCTTGGTATACAGTACGCTGCTCTACTTCTATACCTGCAGATGATACCTGTACCTTAGCGCCCCCAAATGTTTTATAGTTTACAATACGGTTAGATACTAGAGAGTATAGAAGGTTTTCTATCTTAGGCTTGTTGCCTAACACATCTAGTACTCTAGTTTCTCCCGATAGGAATTCTTCTAGGCCGTCTAGATATGCATCAGACATGTCTCGTCTTTCAGCTTCGGCTCTTAATACTTCTACAAGCTTTTCATATCCTTCCTCACTGATGATAAACTCATCACCTGCGTCCTCTATTCCAAACTCTCTTTTTAAAGATTCAAACTCTGCCTCAATTAGTTCATTCTCTAATACCTGCAGTCTTTTATCTATGGCAGCAACTTCTTTATTTACAACTTTACCATTCTCATATGAATTGGAAGCAAGCAATGCTCTTTGCTGACTACCTTTAGATACTTTTGTTTTTACTGGGTTTTGAGTTTCAACTTGTATACCCATAAAGTCGTAGTACAGTTCTGATATGCTAGCCTGTTCTATTCCAGCATAATCTCCAGACTCGTCATAGAAGTCATTAGATGCATTATCTGTTCCCACAACTTTACCTACTTTAACACCACTTTCAAATACTGCTAGTCCTACCTGGTTGTCTATCATGTCATCCAACATCTTACCTAGATTACTACCTTTACCAATAGTCTCTACTAGTTGTGGGTATATAGGTAATACAGATAGCTTGATAAACGCAGGTGAGTATATACCTGTAGAGTATGTAGGTCCGTAATACTGTGGTTTTAGTGGAGGGAATACTGCCATCTCTTGTGCAGATAGTGGCTGACCTTCTCTAACTTTTTTATATGCAGCTCTTTGGTCTGGCGTAACGTTACCTACACGCTCTAAGAATTCCATATACTCATCAATAGTCATGTAGCCTTGCGCATCTGCTTCATCAAACTCTAAGTATGGTCTTAGTATTTCGTATACCTCTTCTGTCTTAGGGTCTAGTTGTACGTTAGGTGTTTCTAATTTAATTTGTATAGCCGCAGGATCTGCTCCATACGCCTGAGCATACTCTAAAAATCTTTCATTAGTTATAGAAGCTTTTACATCTCTATAAGTTATATGACGCATCTTACCATCTGCAGTCTTACCATCTAATCTTTCATAGTTCTGATTCAACCAGTCATTTACTTCTACACTGTTATCTGCAAATAGCTTAGGTCCGTGTGGCCCTGACGTACGTTTGAAGAATGAGTCTGGCTTGAAGAATCCTATGTCTCCTAATATAGTTATAGTTTGCTCTATGTTACCTGTTTCATGTAGCATCACAAACTTCTTAAGCATATTCATTACGTCTCCTTCTAGCATAGAGTTGTGAACGCCGCTCTTCTCAAAATCTAAATTGTTCTTAGCAAGTATTTGGTCTGATACCTCAACGTTATATTTTATATTGTTTTCAGGATCTACCTTAATTAATTTATTTTCTATACCTGCTCTAAACAGTTCTTTAGCTCTAGTCTCTAAGTGTGTTCTTAAGTCTGCTTCTATAGCCTCTTTGTTCTCAGCCATATATGCATCTATGTTTCCTACTCCACCTATATCTAACAGGTTTACCGAGGTTACATAGTCAAATATTCTTAGCTGTCCCTTATTTGTTTTGTATCCATCTATAGAGTTACCGTGGTCACTAAGAGCTTTGTATATTTCTTGTCTTAAGTACTTAGACATTTGACTTACATACTCTGCTTCTGTCTTAGGCATAAGATCTATAAGTGCAGAGCCTTCTTCATTCCTTGCATTTAAGTCAAATACAAATTGTGATTTCTTTTCTGCTGGTCTTATCTGTGGTATTCTACCATCCAGCACAGCGTTGAAGTCTGTTCTAAATCTTCTAGAAGGTGAGTTGTTTTCATATACAAACCCTCTACGGTTACCTTCTTTCTTGATACCATTTAGCGTGCCCATGCCTATTCTCATACCACCCATGCTTCCTTCTAGGAATATAGAGCCTCTAACAGACTCCATCAACTCACCGGTTTCAGGATCTATAAAGAACTCGGGTACACGACCGTTGTTTAGTCTACCTACTATGTTAGTTGTAAAGTTATTTGTTATTACACCGTAAGCAGTTTTACCATCAGCTGTTTGGAATTGTAGGTCTACAGACTTTTCAGTTCTATCAGCTTGTATATCTATAATCTTTTTAAATCTACTAAACGCTCCGCTTTCTCTACTAAATATATCCTCTATACTAACACCCTCTTCACCAAGCTCTACTAGTTTAGATAGTATACCTGTACCTTCTGATGGTACAAGCTCTGAAAGAATATCCATTCTTTGTTTAGTACTGAGAGATTCTGGGTTAGTAAACTCTACACCCATGTAGTTTAATATTGCAAGAGCATCAGCCTCATTAATGTTGGCTCCTTTACCTGCAAGCTTAGCAAGAGTCATTTGACGACCATTAACATTAAATGCTTTGTTAGCCTCTATAACCACTCTACCAGTTTCCGGATCTACAGAGAAAGGTCCTTTACCCTCTTGCACTCTTTCTTTAAAGTTAGCTCTAAACTCTGACATAATAAGAGCAGACTCTCTATCTGCGTTAGCAGGCATAAATGTAACATGTCCATTCTCTGCGTCGTATATAGCTATAATATCTTCACTGTTAAATTTATGGAACTGCTGTCTAAACTGTCTTTGTAGTTTAAACTCATTAGCAGTTAATGCGGATGGATCCTTAGTTACTTGCAATCTGTTTATAAGAGTTGTGATAGGACCAGGTGTACCGGCTATGTCAGCGTACTCTGGGTGCTCTATAGCTAACTCTCTTAGTTTATTTATCTGATCTGCAAATGACTCAGTACCCGCTAGTCTTTTAAGAACTAGATTGAAGAAAGGCTTGTAGTCTACTAGTCCTAAACCATAAGCACTATTTGTATTCTTCATACTTCTAGATGCAGGCAGTGTAGCAATTAATAGTTTTACAGCAGCTGGGGCAGTGTCCTTTAAATTAATTTCATTGTTCTCATTTATATTGTAGCTATCTCTTAGCTTAGTAGACTCTGCATTTTCTTTTATCTCTAGTTGTACTTTAAACTGTTCTAGGAAGTCAAACACAGACTGTGTAACAGCTGTCGTATTATGGTAAACCATCGCAGCTAGGTTATCTATATCCTGCTGCACTTCTGGGCTTGCATTTTGTCTTATCTTGTTTAGATTTGTAAAGTATGTACGATACGTAACATTCATTAACTCTTGCATCTTTTGTTTCTTTGCATCTGAGTTATTCTTAGATGACAAGTCTAACAAGTCGGCCATACTGAATCCAGGTACCTGGCCGTTGAACAAGTGTCCAAACATTATACGAGTCAGTGATTCTGTAATAGCCTTGCTTTGATCTACACTTATCTTAGAACCATCTGCTAGCGTAATACGCTTATCCATAGACATTGCAAAATCTGGATTGTTTACAGGTTGTACAAATCTGTTATCTCTAATACTGTCAAAGAACTGTTGCAGTCTTTGTCTATCCACTGCCGGCCCTCTACCAAGCATTGTGTTAAAGAATTCTTTGATTGCATTAAAGAATCGTTTTATAAAATTACTATCCTTATTTGTTTTGTTGCCTATCTTATACTTATCTCCTACTAACATGTAAGATCTAAACTCTTCAGCAAGTCCCTCTTCTATATTTTCTGTCTGACCAGTAAGTCTTGTGAATGCATCTTCTATCTCCTGTTTAGTTTCAGGAGTAGTAAATCTACCCGCTACTATGTGATATGCTTCGTGATATACTGTACCTTCTTGTGCTAGATCTGATAATAATACTCTAGCAGCATTTAAAGTTCTACCATATGACTTACCATCAATAAGTCCATCTACTACTTTGATTGGTATGTTAGGAAACTTACCTTCAAACCATGCTATCTCTGCAGGTATATTAGCAGCTTTGTATTGTTCTGTAACTTCAGAAGCTAGCAAGTCTTGTACTTCAGGTCCCATAGTAGGATCTTCCATCTGCCCACCAAACTTAGCCAAGATGTCCACAGTAGATGGGGCTTGCTTTGATTCAGAGTCTTGAGCAGTGTACGCTTCTAGTATAGCTTGATCCACACTAGTAGGATTAGTTTGCTTAGCAGCATCTACTTTTGGTGGGACTATAACATTCTTTTCTGAGACTTCAAATCCAGCGGTAAGATTAGGGCTTACTTCTTTTGCTTTAGATATAGCACCCATAAATGATAACTCTTTCTGAGCATTATAAAAATCAATAATCTTTACAACAGCAGGATTAACATCATCGCTCTTAACAATTATCTTGTTATCATTACCTTTACTTATCTCATAGGTTCCTATAAGTGAACCATCCGCTTTGGTAACAGTAAGATTATAGTCTTGCCCAACTACCATATCAGGAGTATCAAGACCGGTATCCTCTTGTGCTCCCTCAGTAAGGTCTGTAGGCGCATCTGTTTTTGCTACAGGAGCGACAGGAGACTGCTGAGGCATAGATTGCCCGTAGTCATACTTTAGGTATGTTCTCTTTATCTGTGTGTTGTTTACATCTTTAGACATTGGAACTATACCTGTAGTAAGTGGAGGTGTAGTGCCATCTTCTCTTTGTAGGAACAGATAGTCATTGTAGCTATCATATGTAACACCAGGTTGCGTACCTTCAGGTGTTACAACTACAGATGTGTACGGCTTATTAGGTTTGTTTAAAAGGCTCTTATCTATGTTGTGATTCTTTGTAGCTAAGAACTCTTTTAACAATTGTACGTTTGCTTCGTTATATATATCTACAGTTGTACTAATCGGATTCCCATCAGCGTCAGTACTATTAACTACATCAGCTGGAGCGTTTGGATCTAGACTTCTTATATCAATCTTATTGCCACCAAAGTTTAGGTATGTAATATCTCCCTCTCTTGCTGCGTATATTTCAAATGACTTAGAGTTAGGACTATCTGTAGCTCTTCTGTTAAATCCAATTAAACTGTTAAGGTATGGACGAACTTGAACATCAGTTCCTTCTATAATGTTGGCAGTAGCTGCAACATCTTTGTCAGTTGAGTGTAGCTTTGTACCATATGCTGCAAGTATTTGTACAACAGTTTCTATTTCTGTATCAGTAAGTGTTCTAGTTTCTAGCGGCACTGGGTAACCTTTGTGTACCGCATATGGCATACCTCTAACTACCTTATACTTATTACCACCTTCTTGTATAGTTGTAAATCCATCAGGGCCTGTTACACCTGTAGCTACACTAATTTTTACTTTCTTAAGTTTCTTTTCATCGTTTGTTATTCTACCGAGAGCAGCACCCTTTACATAGTTGCCATCTGCATCTTTCTGCATAACAGCGGTACCTCTACCCTTACCTGTAATTCTAAACGACACAGGCCCTCTAGATAATAAAATCTTTCTTCTAGAAGTCTTATATGCTTCTGTAAGAATATCAAACTGTGCTTTATTGTCTTCGTTTACACCAGAAAACTTACTACCATCTTCATTAGGCAGTAGTTGCTTTGTGTATATAAGTCCACCGTCCTCTGATCTAGCGTACTTTTTATTTACCTTATCATAAACAGCTAGTACTATATCAGCGCTCTCCGGCGTAGCTTCTGAGCCTGTAAAGAACTCATCTTGGTTTAGTGCATCTATGTCTTTTTGTTCTAAGCCTGCACTTTCTATATTACCTCTGTGGAATGCACGAAGCTCATATCTATCGTTTCTTATATCGTTAGGCAGTATATTGTCAATAAACTTAAAGAATCTTCTTTGGTCTGAAGACATGTTCTCTTCGCTAGTATCCTCAAACTTATTCTCTACATCTATACCACCAGTCTTACCATATCCTACAGCAAATGCATCAGGCTTAGTGTGCGTCTTGTCTTCATTAGAAATAAAGTCAGCCGTTCTACTAGGCCCGTCTATTGTTACGGCCTCACTAGATTTAGGAGCTGGGGTAGCTACATTTATACCTCTTACTTGGTCGTATATTCTACCTTCTTCTACATTTATAGCTGCAAGCCTTTTCTGTAAAGCAGTATAGTTTGTACCAAATATAATGCTACGCTGCACCTTTTCCATGCCCTTGTATTTATTATCTAAGGCATCAATCATAGCTGCCTCTCTTTGCTTAGCAGCACGCAATGTTGTTTCTAATTTTTCTAACTTTTCTTCTGTAGCAAAGAACTCGTCTTCCAAGAACTTTTGATCTTCTCTTTTCTTATACAGATCCTGGAACTCAGAGTACATCTTTGGTCTATTTACCAATAGATCTGCAAACTCAGGATATTGATTAGCTAGATCAGCTTGTTCATTAGCAAACTCTATAAACTTAGCAGCATCTAGAGGATTTGCTCCTGGATATGTTTCTTTGAATTTTGTATACGCATTGAAGAACCTATCTTCCATAAGTATATCCTTCAACACATCATAATAGTTCTTTGTCTTTTGTGCGCTATCTTCAAGAACAGCTATCTGATCCATCAACTCTTCTAGAGCTTGCTCAGTTCTACTTATAGAACCTTGAGCATTTGTTTCTAACTCAGTTCTAGTTGACAGTTTAACTTTACCATCAGGCTGCAAGGTAGTGCCTGATATTCCTAATTGTTCTAAACCTTGTTCTTTTAGTTGTTTTTCTAACGCAAGTCTATCCTCCATAGGAAGCATAAATGCAGACTCAGTCTCTTTCAACATCTGGTCTAGGAACTTAGCATTCTCTCGTATAACTTCTACATCCCCTTGTAGTTGATCCCTTTTCTCACTAAGCTCTTGATATAAAGACTCTGAAAGCATCATATCATTCTCTAGTTGGGTTATACTTACAAACCTACCTTTCTCATCACGACGAGTTTCGTATCTCTTAAGCTGGACTCTCATAGCCTCAGCTCCATAGTTCAGTCTTTTATCTAGCTCCTCTATTTCTTTCTGTATCTCTACTAGTCTTGAGGTATCAGTTTTCTGTATTCTTTCTATAGCCTCTGCTACCTTACGTCTTTCTATTGCATTCTGATCTAGTACAAATACATTTGGTTTAAGAACACCGTTTGACATAATATCATCCATTGATATTTTATCATTAGCATTCTTAACATTATATAGAGTGGTTGGGTCTAAGAATTTATAATATTTCTTTTTACCATTCTCTGTAATCTCAACCTCTCCATCTCTGTTTAAGTTGTAGAACTTTACTTTATCATTCTCTCTAATAGCCTGCTCACTTTCAACTCTTTGGCGCTCAGCTTCTTCCTTATTGTAGTCGTCCATGTAGTACTCAATCTGCTGGAACGCCTCTCTTTGTCCTTCAGGATCAGTCAGATTATTATATAAATCAATAAACTGCTCACGTCTAGCTCTAAGCATTCTAAGATCTCTAAGTGTAGAAAGCATCTCTTCTTGAGATTCTGTTTTAGCAGCTTCATTAGGATTATTCTTTATGAACTGATTCATAATGTTAGCATCCTCACGAGTGTTCTGACCAAAGCCATTTAAAGCACTTTGCTGTAGGGCGTCTCTTGCAACCTCTAACTCTGCTCTAGCTTCTGGTGATAGTTTGTCAGGACTGCTGTCTTCTAATGTATCGTCCTTTCTAAGTACATCTTCTATTTGCTGTAACTCTCTATCAACTGTAGGAGCTTTTTCACTATAGGCAGTATTAAAATCTATAGTAGTACCAGCTAGCTCGTTTACTCTTTTTTGTAAATCAGCTTCTCTTAAGTCTACATTGTCTGCCACAGCTACTGCATGTGTTAGCATGTCTCTTACCTCTTTTGAATACTGCGCAAACTTTGGGTTATTGTTTATCTGATCGTGGGCCTTCTTTATCTTCTTAGCCTTTTCTATTGCAGAGTCTACTACTTTGTTCTTTCTATCAGTAAGTTCTTGCTCAGTCATAGTAGAGGTATCGTAACCCATATCTTTTGCAAACTGTTCGTTACTAGATTCTCTAACAGATTCAAAGTCTTCTAATACATGCTCAAACAATCCAGCCTGTATTCTAGAATCTACATAGCTATACATCTGATCGTTCTCTGCATTCTTATATGCAAACATGTTTTGTTCTGCTAACGCCGCATCCATCTCTTGCTGTAAGCTTGTAGCTCTAGAGAAGTTCTCGAAGTTACTTTTCATGTTTTTTATAGTGGCAGCCGCATTAGGGTTTTTGTTTAGATAGTCTACTAGTTTATCTGTACGTCTTCTCTTATCCTTCTGTTCTCTAATAGCACCTACAATACCCCCTTGTATTTCAAACTGTCTTTTACCAGTAGTTTGAGATTTAGCATATGTAGGTATACCCATAGCACCTAGTAGGAATCCTAATCCTATTTCTTTCTGTGTATCTTTAGCTCCGTATGTTTCTATGAATGTATCATCCAAAGATCTTATCAAGTCTAATGCTGCGTTAACACCATGAGGTCTATCCTTTTTAGAATAGTATTCAGCTGACGCATGTCTACCTGCATTACTTAACCATGACTGTCCACCTTCTTCTACAAAACCTTCGTAGAATGGATTCTTAAGAGCGTGGTATGCAGCACTAACGTACTTACCTTTACCCATAGATCTATATGCTGCTCTATAAGGAGCTGTTATAGCCTCCTCTCCCGCATCTCGTACAATCTTTCCAAAACTTCCAGACATAGAACGTGCTCCAGGTCCAAATATTTTTGGGAACTGCAACATGTTACCACCACCTACAAGGGCAACGTTAGTTGTAAATACAGAGTTAGCTGATTGTGTAGCTAAGTCTTTTATAAAAGCTAGCTCTTGATCTGTAGGCTGTCTTCCATTCTCAGAAACAAAGTCCTCTACCAGGTCTTTTTCTACACTATCTAAGTGATGTCTTGCTTCTACACCTGCCTCATATCCAGCACCTGTAACAAGCTGTCTCATTACCTTAGATGCACCCCTAGCTTTTTGCATTGCTGATAATCCTCCACGAGTTAGCCTAGCAGCATCACCCATCTTATCAGTCATCTTTGCAGTTTTACCTGCAAGTCTAAACATCTTTTTTGCTCTTGCTAATAAACCAGCTGTTGCTATAGCTTGTGCCGGGGCTGCCCCACCAAAAGTTGCCGCGGTAGCAGCTGATAGCGCTGCTTCTGTTATAATAGCACCTGCTATAAAAGATAGTCCATTAGTAAAGTCATTAGCCCAGAAGTTCCCTGTACCTAAGCTTTTAAAAAACCCTAAGTCTCTTTCTTCTTTTGCTATATAGTTAGGTAAGTTGTAGTCTAAGGCTTCGTTTATATCATCAAGACCACGTGTAAACTCATTATCAAATACAGACTTAAAAGAGTCTGCTGCATCAGCATCTGTCATTGCATACTTACCCAAGCCATATAAAGATGTAAATATAGTTCCTATACCACCAGCTACAGCTGTGGCTGTTTTACCAGTAAGCTTACCTACAGCGTTACCCCATTCTGTAGCAGTACTCTGACCGTATGCGGCTAGATCTGTAAGGTCATCATTCTCAATATTGATTGGGGTTCTTACAAAGTCTGGGGTTTGATATAGCTTTGCAGCTCCGTCTGAAGCATCTTCAAATAGCTTTTGATCTGCAGATGTTCTACGAGTAAGACCCATAAAGCTTTGACCTTCAACTGGATCTACATCCAACGAAGTCTCAGCCTCTTTTGCTTTTGTTAACCCCTCTTCTAAACCTGTATCTTTATCTATCTCAGATTTAAACTCTCTTAAGTTTTTTAGTATACCCATGTTATAGTCCTAATAGTTTTGGATCGTATTGCTGATTGAAGAAGGCATTTTCTATAGATTTATACTGATTGTGTTTTGGGTGATCTGGATTACTCTCTATCTCCCTAAGTGTCTGTAGATTACTCTCACCCATCTGAACTCCAATCAAAGATAGTAAATTATTTTCTATGTTGATTAAATTAGTTAACTGCATAGCAGCTAGCGATCTTTGATTTGCAGGAAGTGTAGACACATCAAAGTTCATAGGATCATCTGCCATCTGCATAATAGTGTTCATATCAAATCCTGCACGAACTAGTGGTGATAATTGTTGAGTTGTTTTTCTCTTGTTGAAATCAGCAAATGTCATTTCACCGTGAACTAAAGCATCATAGTCCGCTTCATTACTCATATATTGCTCGTAGATACCTAAAGTGTTTGCAACTCTAGCTGTAAGACCTAGATGTTTTGCAGCTTGACTAACCTCTTTTGGTTGCACTGTATAGAACTGACCTTTATAGTTTAATGTTAAAGCTTCATGAGTACCTGTAAACATATCAGGCATAGTAAGTCCTGCAAAGTTTGCACCACCCTCTAGTCCAATGCTTTCTATTATTTCTGACATCTCTTCTGCGCTAGCAATATCACCGTTTGCCTTCATAAAATTAAAGTCATTAGCAGATAGTTGAGATCTTAATACACTGTTTACCTTATTAAGTTCTGTAGATCCCTCAGGTGCAAACGCTATTCTATCTGAAGTTTTAATCGCAGCTGTGTTTGTATAGTGCTCATACAAATCATCACCACCCTTATCTTTAAATAAAGTGTAGTATTCTTCAGCTACCGCTTTAATATTTTCTAAATCTTTTTCATTATAGTTAGTACCAAACATATCATTAATATCATCAATACCAGCATCTAACATGTTCATTAGATTTTTAAGCTCACCTTTACGCCCTAACAATGGAGCTCTCACATTTCTAAAGCTAGTACGAGTAAATAGATCGCCTTCTGCAGTATAAACAGATCTCTTAACGTCTCCTCCAAAAGCTCTATCAGTACCAAAGAATGATTGATCTGCAACTAGCTCCATAAGCAGTGGTTCTATAGCAGCATACTTAGCATTGTTACCACTAAACAATTCTTGTCTTAACTTGTTAGCATTTTGAATTTCTTCATTTGCAGTCTTCAGAGAGTTAGCAAACATGTTGTTACGTTTGTTAGTTACATTGGCTAACTGTATCTGAGCTTTTCTTTTCTCTTCATCACTTGTTGCTTCTCGCATTGCATTTAGTGCTGAAGCATACTCGTTTTCTACTTGCTCAAATGTACCCATACCTGCATCAATAGCACTGTTACCTGGTAGTACCATTACATTATTCATCCCCATTGATCCTGCACCACTTTGCTCTGGAGCTTTCATGTAATCAGGAACCAGACCTACCTGCTTCTCAGCTACATCTCTCATACTTTGTACAATGCTGTTGTATGCTTCTTCTTGACTTAGTCCGTCAATCTGTGTAAGCTTTTTTAGTTCTTGTTGTCCTTCTGATGTTGCTATGTATTCTTCTAGTAAGCCTTCAGCTATTCTATCAGCTTTAGCACCACTAACACCCGTCCATCTTTCTAGCAGTCCTAAAATATCACTAGGGCCTAGTCCTGATCCAGACTTAGCAATACCTTGTAGCATCTGTTGCTTCTTAGCATCATAGTCCATCATTAGCTCTGTACCACCGTGGTATATATTACGAGTCATAGAACCATCTTCATTCTGAAAGAAAGATTGGTGTGTATCAAAAGCATGCCCAATTATTTCTCCCGTCTCTTCATCTCTAACCACGTTAAAGTCTAATACTTTTCTACCAGTCTCCATCTCTATCTTACGAGCAGCTTTTATTTCTGCCTGTCTGTTTGCATAAGATTGCGACGCTAGCTTAAGTCCTTCATTCATAGCAAAGTCTTGAGCAATACCATCTACAATGGCACCCGCGTTTTCATAGTCTCCTACCATAACTGTGTTTGCCATCTTATCATTTATATCAGCTATAGCATTATCTTTTATATACTGATCACCTCCACCCACTTGAATGCCAGCTAAACTTCTTTCTACCAAGTCATGCTTCTGTTTGTTGTTGTCATAACGTTGTCTTAGTAACTGATTTACCTGTACACTTTGTGGATCTACATATTGAGATACATAAGGTGTGAGACTATATTTACTATACTTGTTTGCCATAATTAAATATATTTTTTAACTCCGCCGTACATAGCGTTTTGTTGCTCTTGTTGATTCTTAAGCATTTGCATGTAGTAATCCTGAACTGTTTTCGTATAATCTGCACTGCCAGGCTCTAAGCCAAGACTATCTTGTACCATCTTTCCAATCTGCTCTCTTGTATACACACCTGTTTGACCTGATATGGCTTGTGCTAATCTTTCTTGAGCATCATACTTAAGTCTATCAGTATTCATAGTAGCCATAGATTTAAACGCATTGTCTAACGCCATTAACTTTCTATCTTCTACTGCAGCGTCAGCAGATCTGTTAAACTCATCAGTGTACATAGCATTCTTTATATTATTCAATCTAGCCTGCTGGTTAGCCATCTTAGCTTGCATAGCTATCTGAGCTTCTTGATTACCAATCTCAGTATTTACTCTAGATTCTGCAGCAGCAATCTTTAGATCACCTGCCTGCTTACGTCCATAAGCTGCCATCTTAGCAATTATACCAGCTGGTCCAATACCACTAGTCTCAATGAATCTGTTCATAGCCCTAGCGTCAGCTGCGTTCTGAGCTCGCTCTGTGTTATAGCTTACTCTATCTAATCTTTCAGCTCTTATGTTGTTAACCTTTCCAGGTTCAGACATATACTTAGGCTTAGTAGCAAATGCTGCAGCTGCAGGTATAAGCTGACCTATTTGTGCTGAAGTTGTAAGTAGATCGCTATTCTTTAAACCTTTCTTAAGCTGATCTTTAACGTACTCACCTCTAGGTAATACTCTATCCTTTTTCTTTTGACTATCATCATCTTTCAAATCATCAGGCAGCACAGCAAGTTCTAAATCAGCCCTTGGAAGTTCTATCTTATCAATTGTCTTAGGCTCAATATACTCTATAGTCTGTCTCTCTTCATTCTTCTTGTCATTAGCAGTAGTAGTGGTAGTAGACTTCTCTTCCTCTTCCTCCTGCAATTCAGGTTTATAGTAAACGCCTTTTTCAGCATCCCATAAAAATCCTTTATTTAGCATATTAAAATGAAAGTCTCTTTGTTGACGAGCTCTATCAGTCATAAACATGTCAGTCTCATCATCATAAGATACAGGACTATCTACAGTATTATATGTAGTTCGAGTAAAGTCTTCAAACTCTCCACCTTTATCATACATCTTGTATCCACCTGCTCCTAGCTTTACAGCATTGGGATCTCTACCCGCTTTCTTTTCTTGTAGCTTGGCTAGGGCATCAACATCTCTTTGACTTCCACCGTTCTTTAGTATCTCTTTATGTCTCTGTGCAAATGACTTACCTCCCATCTTTAAGTGTTGCGAGAAGAAGTAATCTCTTTTACCACCTTTCTTTGCTATGGTAACTTGATCCATAGTCTCTCCGCCTTCTACCTCAGTCATAGGGTCTACCATAATACCGCCTTGATCGTGTGATTGTCCTTTAAACTCTACAGCATCAGATCCAGGTATAGGATTCATAGTTCCACCCGGTAGCTGTACACCACCCATTTGATAGTAACCACCATACTTGGCTATATCAGAACCAAAGTCAAAGCCTGAGTATTGTTTAGACTTCATTTCCTCTACTCGTTTTTTTGCTCCTATTTTTGATAACTCTTTTTCTTTTTTTCTTTCAGCTTTTGCCTCTTCTTTTCTAGCCTTACCTCTTTGTATAAGACCTTTACCTAAACCGTATATAGCTCCCCCTACAACACCGGCCGCCGTACCTACAGGACCTAGTGTTGATCCCATTAGTGCTGCAGTTGTCATGGCTGCGCCAATACCTGTACCAATACCTGATAATCCAGATCCAACAGTTTCTCCTACATTCATTGTAGTAGCATCTTGATCATCAGATGCCATCTTAATACCTTCACCTGCAAGTGATGCAATAGCTCCAACGCCACCCATACCTATACCTGCTCCTGCTCCGGCAGCAGTACTAGTTGTAGCCTGTGCTAACTGGGCAGTTCCTTCTTGTGCAGCTTTCATACCTGCAGTTTGTACACCTGTAACTACTTTAGGTGCTACTTTTTGAAATGCTCCAGGCGCTGCTTGTTCTATGGCTTTCTGTGTAGTCTGAGTAGCTACTACTTTAGAAGCTTGTTTAGCAGCTAATGCCTTTGCTGCTTCTTCAGCAGCTTTTTTTGCAGCAAGCTCTTTAGCAGCACCAGCTTGTTTTATCTTGTCAAATACGCCAAGTTTATCTGCACCTTTTATACCTTGTGATAGTCCTTGTTCTATACCACTAATAGCAGAAGCTTGTTTTTGAACTGCTGCTTCTGCTTCGTCTTGAAACTTAGTTGACTCTTGAGCTTCTTTTAACTCTTTATCTAGTGCTTTTAGTTTAGAAGGATCTGCTTCAGTATATGTAATAGCAGCTGTTTCAGGCGTTCCTGGTATAGTATTAGAACCGTACATAGGTGTAGCACCCAGCCCTCCAGCCTGATAATAACCCATACTCTTCATAAAATTTTTAGAGTCGCTCTTAGGGTAACCGCCTTGCCTTTTTTGATCTACTTTAGGAGGAGTTGGAAGAACTGTATATGTATACTTCCCGGTAGTTTTGTCATAAGTAAGAACTGCGTTATTTGGTATTTTACCATTAAACTTATTCTGAAGTTTCTTTTTAGCAACTGATTGATCAATAGAACTTACCCTTATTGTATCGTTGCCACCACCATTGTTATTTTTCTTTGCCATAATTATCTATAGAATTTTTTTGCAGCCACGTCGGTGGAATACAAATTTATTAATTTTTTTGAAACATTGTCATATTTTAACCTAATACCTAACCATTTATCTGTAAACTTTCTTCGCTTATCCCATGATTTACCAGCATCTATAAAAGCATTGTTTATAGTTTCACTCATACCATCAATATTAAACATTGTAGTTGCTGCTACATTAGTCTCTACACCTGTTGTTATTGTACCTGCAACGTTAGCGCCGGGCACTCCAAAGTTTCCACCCCCAAACGGTCCTACATACAAGGCGTTAGCACTAACTGATAATGCAGCCAAGTCTCTAAACTTGTTAATCTTCCATTCGTTGCCTACTCTTCGTGTGTTTATCATATACTCTATGTCTTGTTCATCAGATATTTGATGTGTATTATAAACATAGAAACTGTTAAATCCATGGTCGTGAGATAAATTACCAGATGTAGTAGTTACATCAATCATATATTCAAAGCTGTAAAATACTTTATCACTATCTTTACCTGAATTGTATATAAACTCAAACTCTGATGAATAGTTTACAGCGTAGAACCTGCCACGATTAACTTCCGAGTTGTGCCCCCACATTCTGGCATTTCCTTCTGTAAATGAACATAGAATATCTTTAGATCTAGTGTATTTATAAGGTATATAGTCATGAAAAGATACCCATACATTTAGCTCTACATCATAAGATACTGTCCATCCACTGTCTGTAAAATAATCAGTATCATCAAATTCAAGAGGAGTTATAATTGTATTACCTGCTTGATTGACAAATTTCTTTGTGAACATATTTAAAGTTTCATCAAATACTGCTATTTGCTGTGTAGAGTTAGCTATATCATCAGATGCATTACTTAATAGATTTGATAAAGTATTTGTGGGCTTTTTATCTTTTTTAGTTAGTAGTATTCTATCATACCTTTCATCATACTCTGCATGAAAACCTACACCTACTATCGGATTATCAAAGTCAGCGGGAAGTCCGCTCGCTTCTAAAGCATAAGGAATATTGTCTTGGAACCATGACTCTAAACCATTTTTACCTATATCATATAACTGGTCTTTAAATAAGAATACTCTGCGGTTTCTGTAATCCATGCAGAAGTAGCCATGCTTAGTTACCATAGATACCCACTGTGATTGTGTTCCACCGTAGCCATATTTAGTTTGTATAAGTTCATCAGGATTTTGTGCAAATATATCACCGCTACCTACAAACGATTCTGTACCATCTGACATCTGTAGTGATTGTTTACCTTTGGTTCTAAATAAACTATCTTGAGTGTGTAGATATAATAAGTTATTTAAGGCAACTAGTTTATGTAGACTACCTCTGTTACGCGGCAAGTCAAATAACTCAGTTGCTAAGAATACACGGTAGTTATCTATAAGACTTGTATTGTCTGCTTTTGCAGATCTTTGTACTCTTGTTTTAAATATACTAGGATCAGCTTCTCTTAGTGGATATGGTATAGCTGGTTTTATATCTGAAATACCTAAAGAGAACGACTCATCATATTTCATATTATCTTTCTTCGTAAGATCTACGTCTGCTTTTATGTCTAATAATTTTTTAGCAGGAGATCCTGGAAAGTATGTGCTATCTACATCTGTCTCGTGTCTAAAGTTTATGTTATCTGTAGACTCAGATATTACATATATTAAAGATTTATGATCATACGGCGCTGTGCCTTCGTATGCAGGCCTGTGAGTTATACGATAACCATGTCTACATATAAAAGTATCCCCTCCAAATATAGGACCAGTTTGATGAGTGGCTCCTGCAGTAGAGGTGTTATCATCTTCAACCGTGTAGTTCTCTAATTCATCCCCTAACACTTCAAATCCTGTCCACACTAACTCTTGTGTATCAAACGATAAATACATATCTGTTTTGAAAGCATGTAAATTATGCAGTTTTAATACTGGTGGCGAAGAGGGTGCCTCATAAGAAAAAGGATCTGAAGAAGCGGGAATAGGGTCATGCCAATATACTCCTCCATCAGCCTGTGGCCAAAGAGCTTGGACTGGTTGTCTTGTAGGTTTGAAGCCTAGTAAAATAGAGGTTTCTCCCCCTATATTAAATATTCTTTTACCAAATCCTATACCCCTACCATCATATATAGAATCACCATTCAAGTACGTTTTACACTTCTCTCTTACTGGATAATGATAGAACCCCAAAGTATTTCCTGTATAAAATCCATATGTACCTCCAAGGTGAGCTGTTACATAAGAGTTGCCATACTGACATGCTTCAAGTGGTGTTAAATTTTCATCAACATCATCATAAGTGTGGCCAGGCCCTTTAATAGAAAACATTGATACTGTATACTCTTCACTTGTGTGTGTAGCAGGAACTAAACTGTTTTTTCTGTGTAATAAATAAAAGTCATGAAAGGTTGCTGTAGTTATTGGCCCATTTCTTAAAGCCCCAGGACTTAGTATAAACTCTTCAATAGATCCATTACCACCTTCTGATTCACACCCACTTATATTCCTTTCACCAATATCTTCTGCCTTCTTTAAAACGTCTTGTCCTATTATTCTTCTATTAGAATGTTTACGTTCCGCATAGTATATTCTAAATCCTTGTACTTTATCTGCAATATTTTTTGGTATTTTTATATCATCAAGACGTACGCCTAAAGGCCTAACTTCTTGTGATATTGAGCCGGCTGCATCAACTGCAGAAACTGCTGATTGCCAAACAAAATATCCATATACATTACTAGGATCTGAATCTAACTGATCACAAGGACAATCAAAGACGCCTCCACCACTATTAGTTTGTAGTAAATTTACATCTCCATTAGGTAATATCTCCTGCACTTCAGCAGTAGTAAACCCACTATTAACATTACCAGGAGAGTGCCACACTAAATATCCTTGTAAGTTACCGTTTGCAATATCACCTGCAGTAGGCACTTGATATGTCCAAGTATTAATATCGCCAAAAGCATCTTGAAGATCCTCAGTACCATCCTCCCAATCATTCCAACCAAATCCGCCTGTATCATCTATAGCGCTTGTATTAGAAGAAAAGTCTGTTACATGCAAATTTTCGTTTTCAAACAAACTACTCTGACTATCTGCTAAGTCTCCCCAATAGAAATAATAAGTAACAGTTGTTTCATCTGCTGCCTCATTGATACTGCTGTTATTTGAAACAATAGTCCTCATACCACTATTAGTGTTACAAGGCATATGGTGGTGTCTAACATTGCTACCTCTTAAGTCTTCTACTGTAGTATCAGGATCATTAGCATCAATCATTAAGTAGTCATCCGTATTAGGATAGAACTCATTTTTATTGTGCCAAAAGTTAGTATTACTTGTTCCAAAAATAGAGAAGTCATAAAAGTGAAACAACTGACCTTGCCCTTGTGTTAGCTGTGTAAGATCAGGGTCTGCAGTAGAATCAAGTTCAGAAGCAGATCCTATTATAGGATTATTAGTTCCTACTTTTCTAATAGAAGGGCCATCGACTTCTGTCTTAGCTGATCTTCCAGGTATATGATAAGCATAAGACATGCTACCATCATTAAGTATAAACGCTATATAAAATGCATATACCTCATCTCTAAAATAACTTCTTCTATTAAAAACTTGCCCTGGATTACTTGCAGGGGCATTTCTAGTAGATGACAATCTATCTACATCTCTAAAACCCTGTTGTCTTGTTATACCAGACAGAACCTGACTGTATGGATCTGTATCTATATATCCATAATTTAAGTTGTCGGAGGTTAGTTCGTACGCATCAAAAGGATTAAATGAAGGTCCAGCTACCGCCTCTAGCGATATAAAGTTTGCGTACTTTTGATAACCTATATCTTTATTTCCAGTTAAATTGCCTAGATATAAAATACTATCTAATTGTGTAACAGTTTTAGCAGTATCATAAGATACTGTATCTATAATAGCTTCTTCTACAGAAGATGACTGATAGCCCTCTAGTCCTGAAAATGTAACAAATGTTGTAGTAGTGCTTATATCTAAATCATTAAGTTTAAAAGCAAACTGTGCAGGGGCTTTGTCTTTATCTAAAGTTCTATGCACTACAATAGGTCTTAGAAACTCATAGTCTGTATTTAAGTTATCTATATGCCATACAATAGATTTGCCTGTCTGTGTATCAGCCTCACATCCATCATATCTTTCTATTGGTGTTACACTCTCATCATCTTCTACAATAGGGACTGCTAATGAGTATGATACAAAGTTTGTTTGTGTAAAGTTTTCGTCAACATATGCTAAGAATAAAGTATATGTCCCAGACTTTAATGCACCACCATTTGCTATTCTATCAAAGGCTATTCTAGGAACAGGACCTGAATGTGGAAACAGATTGATTCTATCTATGTAATTTTTATTAGGCGATGTAGCAGGATCAACTCCGTATATAAATGTATTATCACTTGCTGTCTGCCTTGTAATATTAAGACTACGAGGAGGATTAAAATTATCAGTCCAGTATGCTATTAGATCTCCATTAGGATCAATCTTATATGTGCCCTCTATTGGGTATCTTTTATCAAATTTAAGATCTACATCATTACCTGCAATAACATTGCCTGAGGTAGTTTGTAGTACAACTGTCATACTATCTATAGTCGCATCATATAAATAAATTCTAGATCTATTAGTATCTGAATCTACAGTATATAATACTACTTTATCTTCTGTAGTTTCAATAGATCCTATGACTAATTCGTTATTATCTAAAACCTGATTAATTACTGAAGTTCCTGGCTCGTTAGATATAGCACCAGCAGTTTCATTAGATAATACATTCTTAGCATATCTATATGACCCCTCTGGTTGATCTATTGGGGCGGCATCTTTATTTAATCCTTTTACGTATTTAGCCATTAGCCTCTATATAAAGTTTCTCTTTCATTTAAGTCATCAAAGAAACATGCGTGTCTATTAATGTCTGGTACCAATCTTACCCATTGATTTAGATAAGACTCATATTTATCTATGTCTGGGAAGTTTGCTGCATTTCTAGCTTGTGTACAATAGTACTGCCACTTCTGATCTGCAAAGTTGTAATCTATTTTATTATTAGGTTTATCAAAACCACCTAATAACATTTGTTTATATATATACCAAAACATAGCTTCTTTGTAGCTTATATCATCTGGTACCATTGGGAAACAATCTTCATCTATTGGAAAAGCTGTGTAGCTTATACACACTTTGCCAGAAGCAAAAGATGTTTTAATATAATCACAGTCTACTATGTAACTATGTATGTGTCTAGCCTTTTCATTAATACAATCATCACAATGCATAGATTTATGGAAAGTGCTAGCGCTATAGCTCAAAGGCTCTAGCCCAGCACCTCCATTATCAGTATTAAAAAATATCCCCTCTAAAACGGTTATCCTACTGATTAGTTCTCTTAGTTCTGCTACGTTAGCTTTATACTGTGTATCATACTTATCTACAACAGCTTCTGTAATTGTAGAACTGTTAGCTACATCTTCTTCTAATGTTGAGTTGTATTCTGCTATATCAGCTCTTAGTTTACGAACTTGTTCTGTTAATACATCTAGTTCTTCATTAGCTGAAGGAGTAGAGCTAGTGCTGATGGCAACTTGGTTTATAAAATATAAATCACCTGGCAGACATGCTTTATGATCTTTAATAGTAAGAACACACTGCTTCTGACACAGCTGTGATGCTGCACCTATATGCTCTAAAGCCTCTCCCATCCACTCTATTGCATCATCTATCCATTCATCACCAGTAGGCCTCAAATCTCTGAAAACCTTTCTAATAATCATCTTACTTGATATGTTCTTATATACTGCCATGTTTATCTCCAGTTACTACAGCTACCACAGTTCCATGCACGTAGCGATTTATTAATTCTTGAATTAGGATCTCTCTGACCTTTAGCTCCTGTACGTTTAGCTTTCATACCGCACATTCTACTACAGAAACTAGAACGTCTTTTATTTCCTTTCTTTTTACTAGGAGCTTTTAAGTTACCTCCTGTTGATCTATTATAAGAAGCTCTACCTGCAGCGTTTAATCCGCCGCTAGGGTTCTTACCTGCTTTTCTTGTCCATGCCGCTGTCTTTGCCATAATTATATTCTTGCTGGTCCAGGTAGTATAAATCCACCACCCTTCGCACGGTTAACTTTCTTTTTCTTTTTATATCTACTAACTCTACCTTTAGTATTCTTCTCTTTCTGTGCTGCCGCTTTCTCAGATTTTGACAATTCAGACCATGTAGATGGTGTATCCTTGGATATACGTCTAGTAGGTCTAAACGTATTCTCCCCACCACTGTAATCTTTCTTACCTCTAGGTGTTCTCCACTTCTCTTTAAACCAGCGCTTCAATCTAGCACCTGCAGCAGTTTTTCTTACAGCCATTACTTTTTCTTTTTAGGCTTTCTGTGCGTATAACCTTTCTTGTCCATACGCTCATGATCAGCTTTTCTATTAGCCTTGTACCCTTTACCTGTTTTAGGATCATACATCATATGTGGCTTAAACCCACCTTTCTTCATAAGTGTACGACCACTACCAGAAGTATCTGATAATATACTAGTAGCTAAGCCACCATCTCTCTTTTTCTTTTTACTATTTCCCCAGTTAGCAGCTCCTACTTTACGACACTTAGCCATTGCACCACTTCTGTATGCAGATGTCTTGGGACCGTAACGAGCTACAACCTTATGATAACACGCGTCTTTTGGCATATCTAATTCTTTTTAAATTTTAAATAATCTAGTTCATCTAACTCCTTCAGTTTACCTTTGTTACCCTTCACTCCTCGTGTAGCATCAAATCTGTAAACTGTTTTGTTCTTTACTTTGCACTTACCCTTACGCCAGTAATACTTAAGGTACTCGCTATCCGTATAGTATATGTGCCACTTGACACCTTCTCCAGTGTCTTTGTTAAAAAGCTCATCACCATTTGCTAGTAAATCAGCTTTATACTTATTTGACTCGCCCCAATCTATACCAGGACTTCTTGGATCTCTCTCCATTCTTACGATGGAAAGAGTTGATAGGTTATAACCCATGTTAAACTCTTTACCATCTAGAATGTAATCTATAATCATCATGTTAAACTCACTACATATATCAACAAAGGTTTGTTTAGATACACTGCTGTCAGTTTCTACATAGTCATTGTATATATGAGAAATCGTATGCTGCACTAATCTCTATCTAAGTCAAATGTAGGCATTTCTAAAAATCCACCAGTCTTGTACATGCTTGCGGCTAGTCTTGCTGCCGAGCCTTGCACACCTTTCTTCATAGATTTTCTTTGCTTTCTAGCAGCTTTCTTTAACTTACCTTGAGCAGTGGCTTGATCGCCAGCTAGTCGTTTTCTATCAGCAGACTTCATTTTTCTATCTGCTCTTTTATTAAGACCTTTTGCTACACGCTCTCTTTTATTCTGACCTCTCTGCTCTTTTCTAGCTTCCTTTTGGCCTGAACGCATTTCCTTTCTATCTTCCTTTTGCTGCTTCTTAAGGTCCTTCATTAATCCACCCTTTTTAGCATATAGCTTAGGCTTGGTATTTGTTCCAGGAGTTGGAGGTTTTACAAATGGTTTCTTCTTACCTTTGGCCTTTTTATCCTTTACAGCATTTTTCATAGGCTCCTTCTTGTTTCCGTCTCCGTCCATATCAAGATAATCAGGCTTAGCTCCGCCAGCCTTCATCATTTTCTTTTTACCACCGTACATCATCATCTTTTTCTTAGATCCTCCGTATGTGTACATCATTTTCTTTCTCATTTTAAAAATATTTATAATTATAGTTATTGTTTGGGCGCTGCTGGTCTACCCTGATCCTGCAGCGTATCATTAGTTGTATCATTAACCGACGAAGATAACATCATAAGTTCGCCACTCATAATACCCTGTGTAATTGTTTGTAACATATCCATAGGAATAGGAAAATCGCTATCATCATCATAACAATCATCCCCGTCACAATCATACTTAGAGAGATCCTCAGGGTCTTCAAATATCCCTCTTACATTTATAAACTTTAAACCATCTGCGTTATATACATACAAATGATCCTCAATCATATAAGCTTTCATTTTATTTTTAGTATACTTATCATATGGCAACCACTGCACTGTATTTGAATCTACAATAGGAATAGTTCCTGTACCACTAATGTCACCAACATAAGTAACCGCATCCTTAAAATTAAATCTAACAGTCTTTGGTATTTTTCTTACAGTTCTGTACACAGCGCATTCTGTAGGTAGATTGCAACATTTAGAAGCGTCTACTTTTATCAACTCTAAGCAACCTAAATCTTGCTCTAAGTGTCTAGTAATTACTCCGTTTCTAGCAAAGTCTCTACGTATAAGCATAGCTCTGTAGTACTTTACATTAAATTTAATTTGACTGGTAGATATATGCTCGTTGTTGCTAGATCTACCTCCTCTAACTAAATTTAAAATATTATATGCAATCTCATTCAGTGTCATGTGTTATATGTTCGTTTGTAAATATCCTTCATATCCGCGTTCTTTACTCCATATATGTGCCTGTCCAGTTCTCTTTGCTTCGTAACCCATCATCTTGTGCCATGAGTCATTACCACATATAGAAGGTATAAACCTTACCTTTACTCCTCGATATTCATTAACCTGTTCTTTGTGTTTATGACCACAGTGAACTTCTCTAAACTTAGTCTGAGCAAACAACATGGGTTGTTCAGTAGCCATTATTAGTGGCATCTCAGCTGGTTTCTCTTTGTCTCCGTGTGTAAACATAATTAAGTTAACTCCGTATTTATAATATTTTCTAGAATCAAAGTTATTATCAACTCCAACTCTTTCGTCATTCTTAAAGAATGCTCTTAGGTATTCACCTGCATAGAACATTCTTTCGTAGTCATGATTACCTTGTACAATAATCACATCTACTGGTGCAGATTTGGCTAGGTAGTTTATTGCTCTTACCATAAGATTACAATATCCTACGAATGTTTCTTGCCATTCTGCTGAGTCTTGCTGAGGTGTACCTTTAGTGGTAGCACGAGAATATCCCTCAGAGTTCATACCATCATTACCTATAGGCAACAAGATTCTTTCTATGTTTAGGCCTTCCGCCTTAGACAACAAATCTTTTACAGTATTCATATACTCCTCCTCAGCTTGGTCAAGTGTCTGTCCAGTATACTTACCATAGTGAATATCTGGTAAGGAGATCTCATATACTACTGGGTCTTGGACGGTGTTGTAATCCTTTTCAACCTTTGGGCTGTAAGACTCTAGAAGTGCAATCATTTCTTCCTTTGCTTGCTTCATTAGATCGTCTTCTCCTTTGACTACGACAGAGAATCTATGATCCCCTTGCATGTTTTGCCAAAACTTAACAGACTTGACATCTGTTTCT